>Ga0082335_1000087_pt1 | contig 248686 bp, 193 predicted proteins | sample Subgrocontami58m_FD_72375 | JGI IMG/M metagenome (GOLD analysis project Ga0082335, IMG submission 72375) | Subsurface groundwater microbial communities from S. Glens Falls, New York, USA - GMW37 contaminated, 5.8 m (SPADES assembly) (version 2) ... | reverse complement strand
AGACGGATCGACATGAGATCGGGAAGACTCCAGGGCATGGTCACCTCCTGCCATGCCTATGGCGGATCCAACCTCACCTATCAACCCGGTCTAATCCTCACCTATCAACCCGGTCTGTACCGTCCTCCGTGGCCCTCCGTGCTCCTCTGTGTCTCTGTGATGAGAAACCCCGTCCCCCGTCCCTCGCAACTGCCGCATACGCGACGAAAGCCCGCGTTTTGGTGCGCGACCGCGTACTATTAGACCGCGACATGACTGGTCCCGCCAACTCGCAGCGTCCTGAACTCCTCGATCCCGCCCAGCTGAATGCGCTTGGCGGGCTGGAGATTCGTGCGCGCTGGGTGGTCGAGGGCTTCCTCACCGGCCTGCATCGGTCGCGCAAGAAGGGCTTCTCGGTGGAGTTTGCCGAACACCGCCCGTACATGCCCGGCGACGACCTGCGGTACATGGACTGGAAGATGGCCGCCCGCGCCGACAAGTGGCTCATCAAGCTCTTCGAGGAGGAGACCAACCTCCGGGCCACCATCGTCATGGACGTCTCCAAATCCATGCACTGGACGGGCTCGCCGGCGCGCCTCACGAAGCTCGCGTACGCCGAGACGCTGGTCGCCGCGGTTTCCCTGCTGCTGATCAAACAGCGCGACGCGGTGGGGCTCATCCGCTTCGATGACGAAGTGCGCACGGTCCTGCCGCCCCGCTCGCGCGACCTGCACTTCCGGCGCATCCTCGCCGCGCTCTCGGAACCAGGAGCGGGGACGGGGAGCGATGCCCCGGGCGCGCTGATGCGTGCCGCGCGCCTCGTGCCGCGTCCGGGCCTGGTCATCGTCGTCTCCGACCTGCTCCTCGACGCGGACGAAACCATCAAGGCCGTGCAGGTGCTCCGCGGCGCGGGGCATCAGGTCACGGTGCTGCACCTCCTCGACCCCGCGGAGCACGACCTCTCCGTGCAGGGCGCGGAACTCGTCTTCGTCGACACGGAGACGGGGCGTGAGGTGGAGGCATCGGTGGGGGACGTCCGCGCCGCCTATCGGGCGACGGTGGATGAGGCGATCGGCGAGTGGCGGTCGCGGCTCGCCGGCGCCGGGGCGTCGTATGAGCCGATCTTCACGAACGCACCGTTCGTGGTCCCCGTGCGGCGCGCCTTCCTCTCGCGCCAGCGGCTCCCGTGAGCCTGCTTGCCCCCTTCGCGCTGCTGCTCGGACTGGCCGCGGCGGTGCCGCTCTGGCTGCACCTGCGCCGGCGCAAGGTCGAGATGCGGCTGGACTTTCCCGCCGTGCGTTACCTCCTGCGCGCGGAGCAGGAGCACGCGCGTGAACTCAAGGCGCGCAACGCGCTGCTGCTGCTGCTGCGCGTGGCCATCGTGCTGCTCATCGCGTTCGCCGCCGCGCGTCCCCTTGCGCGACTCGGCGGTACCGGACACGGACCGACCGCGTTGGCGGTGGTCCTGGACAATTCCATGAGCACGGGCGCGGTGGTGGACGGCCGGTCGGTGCTCGCCGGATTGCAGGAAGTCGTGCACGAGGTGCTCGCCCAGGCGCGCCCAGGCGACCGGCTCTGGCTCGTGACGGCCGACGGCGCGGTCACGGGCGGATCCGCGTCCACGCTCAGCGAAGCGATGGATCGCGCCGTCCCGCTCGCGGGCGCCGGCGATCTGGCTGCCGCCGCGCGCGCCGGCGCCGCCGTTGCGAGCGGGGCGGGGTTCCCGAGTGCGCGCGTGGTGGTCGTCACGGACGGCCAGGCGAGTGCCTGGCCCGTTCGGATGCCCTCGCCGGCGGTGCCCCTCGTGGTCTACGCTCCCTCGACTCCACCGCCGCCGAACCGCGCGGTGACGCGCGTGGTGGCCGATCCGCCGCACTGGGCGCCACGCGGCACACTGCGCGCCACGGTGCTCGCTCGCGAGTCCATCTCGTGGCGCGCCGCCCTCGGCTCCACCACGCTCGCGCGAGGCACCGTGGCCGGCGGCGGCACCATCGAGACGGGCGCCGTTCCCGCGGCGCGGGGCTGGACGGCGGGCGTCATCGAGCTGCCGCCGGATGAGCTGCGCGCCGACGACGTGCGACCGTTCGCGTTGCACGTGGGTGTGGCGCCGGCCGCGCGCGTCGACGCGTCGGCAGGCCCCTTCGTGCGCACGGCGCTCGCGACACTCGCCGCCGACGGCCGCGTGCGGGACGGAATGGGCGTCACCATTGCGAGCGCGGAGAATGCGGGCGTGCTCCCCGCGCTCCTCGCCGCCCCCGCCGACCCGGCGCGTGTTGCGCTCGCCAACCGCGCACTGGAGCGCGCGCGCATCCCGTGGCGCGTCGGTGAGCGGCGTGCCGGGCCCGTGCAGCTACGCGGCGACGGCCTCGACGGGGCCACCGTCCAACGCTTCTACGCGCTGCGGCACGTCGGGTCCGCTCCGGCCGACACGCTGGTGCGTGCCGGCGCCGAGCCGGTGGTCGTCGCCGGCGAAGGATGGGTCCTGGCCGCGTTCGCGTTCGATCCGGCCGACACCGACCTGCCGCTGCGCGCGTCCTTCCTGCCGTGGCTCGATCGCACCATCGCGCGACGGCTGGCCGCCGATGCCGGTCCGGTGCTCGAGGCGGCGCCCGCGGGGTGGGTCGCGCGCCCTTCGTGGGCCACAGGTCTCGAGGGGCCCGACGGCAACGTGGAGCCGCTGCGTGGTACGCGGTTCCGCGCACCCGCTGACGCCGGCGTCTACTTCCTGCGCCGCGGCGCCGAACGCGCCGGTGCGGTCGTCGTCGCGGCGGAGAGCGCCGAATCGGTGCTCGACCGCCTGCGCGCCAGCGCGATCGCGGCGCGCTTCGACGGACGCAATGCGGAGGGCGTGGACCGTGCGGCGCAGCTCACGGCGCGCGCGTGGTCCGGCAACTCGCCGCGCCCCATCCTCGCCGGGCTGTTGCTGGGCGCGCTGCTCCTGCTCGCCGCGGAGAGCTGGGTGTCGCGTCGCGACGACGCGGACGAGGCCTGAGCATGGCACTCCCACTGCTCCTCGAGCGCTTCGCGGCGCTGCCGCAGTTCCAGGCCTTGCGCACGCGCGCGCCGCGCGTCGGCGAGTCGCTGTCGGTGGCCGGGCTCGCCGGGTCGAGCGATGCGCTCCTCGTGGCCGCGCTCGCCGTCGAGTCGCCCAACCGCCTGCACGTCGTCGTGGCCGACCAGGTGCCGGAGGCCGAACGCTGGCTCGCCGACCTCGAGGCCATTGTCGGCGAGGGACTCGTGTCGTTGTATCCGTCGCGCGAGGGCTTCGGCGAGGTGGAACCGCACGCCGAGGTGGCGGGCGAGCGCGTGGAGACGCTGGAACGGCTGAGTCGCGGGCAGGTGCGCGTGCTCGTCACGACGGTGCGCGCCGTGCAGGAGCGCACGCGCCTGCCGTACGCACTGACCGAGGCGCGGCTGGAGCTGGCGCGCGGTGCGACGTGGCGGCTGGAGGAACTCGCCGCGCATCTGGCGCGCATCGGGTTCGAGCGGGCCGAGATGGTGGAAGACGTCGCGCAGTTCTCGGTGCGTGGCGGCATCGTGGACGTGTACGGCTTCGGCATGGCGGCTCCCGTGCGCCTCGAGTTCTGGGGTGACGAACTCGTGGAGATGCGCGAGTTCGACCTGTCGAGCCAGCGCACCACGCGTGCCGTCGAGCGGGTCGTGGTGCTGCCGTTCGAGGCCGAGCGCGGTGCGGCGGCCGCGGCAGACGCGGATGCCGCCGAGACGGGTCTCGCCGAGCGTCCACCGCACACGCTCGCCGACGGCCCGCGCACCACACTTGCCGAGCTGTGGCCGCCCGACTCGCTCGTGATCGTCCCCGAAGGGGTGCACGTGGAGCCCGAACTGCGGCGCACGTGGGACGAGGCGGCGCACCATCTCGACCTCGCCCGCCGCCGCGGCGAGGACGCGGCCGCGCGCGACGACCTGCTGCAGCCGCCCGAAGTCGCGGAGCGCGGCCTGCGTCGGTTTGCGGCGATTGCCATCGTGCCGTCGGTGGTTGGCGACGACGGGGTGCTCTTCCCGCTGCGTCCGCCCGAGCCGATCGAGCGCGACATGGCGCGCCTGCGCGCCGTGGTGGCCGACGGCACGCCCACGGTGATCCTCTGCGACAATTCCGGGCAGGCGGAACGCCTCGAGGAGTTGCTCTCCGCCACGGGACGCGAAGCGTTGCCGGCGCTCGCCATTGGCGTGCTGGGCGGCGGCTTCGTGATTCCGCCGCGCGGCCATCCCGACGGACTGCGCGTCCTCACCGACCACGAGATCTTCCGGCGCGACCGGCGCATCCGCCGCGCGCGGCGCTACGCCGCGGGGACCGCGCTCGAGCTCGTCGGTGCGCTCAAGCCCGGCGATTTCGTGGTGCACCTCGAGCATGGCGTCGGCATCTATCGCGGCATGGAGACCATCTTCGTCGGCGAAAGCACCATCGAGGTGGTCGTCATCGAGTACGAGGGGGGCGACCGGCTCAACGTCCCGCTCTACCGCATCGACCAGGTGGAGCGCTTCCGTCACGCCACGGATCTCTCGGACGACGCGCCGCCGCCGCGGCTCCACCGCCTGGGCGGCAAGAAGTGGGCGCAGCAGCGCGACCGGACGCGCGCCGCCATTCGCGAGATGACGCAGGAACTCCTCGACCTCTACGCGCGACGCCACATCGCGCACCGCACGCCCCACCATCCGGACGGCGCCTGGCAGAAGCAGCTCGAAAGCTCGTTCCTGTTCGAGGACACGCCCGACCAGCTCCGCGCCACGCTGGACGTCAAGCGCGACATGGAGGCGACGCGTCCGATGGATCGCCTGCTCGTCGGCGACGTCGGCTACGGCAAGACGGAGATTGCGGTGCGCGCCGCCTTCAAGGCGGTGCAGAGCGGGCGGCAGGTCGCGGTGCTCGTGCCGACGACGATCCTCGCCGAGCAGCACGCGCGCACGTTTGGCGAGCGGCTGGCCGACTTTCCCGTCAGGGTGGCCGTGCTGTCCCGTTTCCAGACCCACAAGCAGCAGAAGGCGGAGCTCGCCGAGCTCAAGGCAGGGACGGTGGACATCGTCATCGGCACGCATCGCCTGCTCTCACCCGACGTCGAGTTCCGCCAGCTCGGCCTCATCATCGTGGACGAGGAGCACCGCTTCGGCGTGAAGCACAAGGAGCGGCTCAAGCAGCTCAAGCTCGAGACCGACGTGCTGACGCTCACGGCCACGCCGATCCCGCGCACGCTGCACCAGGCGCTGGCCGGCCTGCGCGACCTCACGCTCATGCAGACGGCGCCGCGCGACCGCTCACCGGTGCTCACCTTCCTCGAACCGTGGGACGACGGCCTGCTGGAGGAGGGAATCGCGCGCGAGCTGGATCGCGGCGGGCAGGTCTTCGTCGTGCACAACCGCATCGAGACCATCGAGGCGGTGGCCGACCACCTGCGGCGCCTCATCCCGCGCGCCCGCGTGGAAGTGGGCCACGGGCAGATGCGCGAACGCGACCTCGAACAGGTGATGGCCCGCTTTGTGCGCGGCGAAGTGGACGTGCTCGTCAGCACGATGATCGTGGAGAGTGGACTCGACGTCCCCAACGCGAACACGATGTTCGTGAGCCGTGCCGACCGGTTCGGACTCGCCCAGCTCTACCAGCTGCGCGGGCGCGTGGGACGGTCACACCGCCGTGCCTACTGCTACCTGCTCGTGCCCGATACGCAGGTGGACCTCGACGCCGAGCGCCGCCTGAAAGTGCTGGAGCACCACACCGAGCTGGGCGCCGGCTACCATGTCGCGCTCAAGGACCTCGAATTGCGCGGCGCCGGCAACCTGCTGGGGCCCGAGCAGTCGGGTTTCGTCCACGCCGTCGGGTTCGACCTCTACCTGCGCATGCTCGAGGAAACCGTCCAGCGGGTGCAGCGCGGCGCGAATGCGCCGCCGCCGCCCCCGGCCGATGTCTCCATGGACCTCCCCTGCTTTCTCCCGGACGACTTCATCGCCTCGGCGGACGCCAAGCTCGACCTGTATCGGCGGCTGGCCAGCGCCCAGTCGGTGGACGCCATCGACGCGCTCCGCGACGAGGTCCGGGACCGGTTTGGCGCCCTGCCGGCAGCCGCCGAGGCGTACGTGGCGTCGGCGACGCTGCGGCTGGTCGGCGGGCGGCTGGGAATCGAGGGCATCCTGGTGCGCGGCGGAGAGGCCCGTGTTAACTTTCGAGCCGATGCGCTGCCGCGCATGAAGCCCCTGGCCACCGCCTTCCGGGACGTCCAGTTCCAGGTCGATGTCCGGCGAGTGCAGCCCTTGTCGTTGAAGCTGACGCGCTTGGGTGTTGCCTCGATGCTCGAGGGGCTGGTGCGCGCGCTGCGAACAATTACGACCGAGTCGAAGTAACACCTTACTTACGGGACTGCCTGCCGCCGGCGCCTTCGCCGGTCCGCCGGGCAACGCCCGCCTTCCCATCCCTCGATGAAGCGCAACGTCATCCTCGCCACCACCCTGGTCGCCACCCTTGGCATCGCCGCCTGCGACGGCTTCAAGGAGGCGCTCACCGCCCATGTTGACGTGGTGGCGCGCGCCGGCACGCAGGAGCTCTCCGTCACCCGTCTCGCCGACCTGCTGGGCAACGCGAAGGTGCCGCTGCGCAAGGACGTCGCCAACGCGGTGGCCGACGCCTGGATCTCGTACCAGCTGATCGGCTACGCCGCCGCGCACGACGACACCCTGCACGACGCCAAGGTGGCCGACGATGCCATGTGGTCGGCGGTGGCGCAGGAGAAGTCGAAGGGCTTCTACGAGCGCATCTCCAAGGACTGGAACAAGGTCGATTCCACGACGCTCCCGGCCAAGTACGCCGCCGGCGAGATGTATGCGGCACGGCATATCCTGCTGATGTCGCCGCGCGACGGGATGTCGCAGAAGTCGCGTGACTCCGTGCGCGCCGAGCTCGAGAAGATTCGCCGCACCGTGACCGCGGCCAACTTTGCCGACGTCGCCAAGGCGAAGTCGCAGGACGGCTCCAAGGCCAATGGCGGGGCGCTCGGCGTCTTCCCGCCGGGGGCGATGGTGCCCGAGTTCGAGAACGCGGTCAAGGCGCTGAAGCCGGGCGAGGTGTCGGGCATCGTGGAGTCGCAGTTCGGCTACCACCTGATCAAGCGCCAGGCGTACGATGAAGTCGCCAAGGAGTTCGCGCAGGCCTATGGACAGATCGCCACGCAGAAGGCCGAGAGCGCGTACATGGCGGGCATGGAGAAGGCGGCCGGCGTCGAGGTGAAGTCGGGCGCGTCCAAGTCGGTGAAGGAAGTGGCGGCGGACATCGACGCCCACCGCACCGACAAGTCGACGCTCGTGACGTGGAAGGGAGGCAGCCTCACGTCCGCCCGCCTCGTGCAGTGGTTGGGCGCGATGCCACCGCAGGCCCGCATCCGCGAGCAGCTGGCCCAGGCGCCGGACACGGCCATCCCGTACTTCCTCAAGCAGATTGCGCGCAACGAGCTCATCCTGAAGGCCGCCGACAGCGCCAAGATCACCCCGGATTCGGCCGCGCTGGCGAACATCCGCGGCGCGTTCTACGGGCAGGTGGCGGGCGCGATGTCGGAGCTCAAGGTGGCGCCGTTCTTCCTCAAGGATTCGGCCAAGACGAAGGCCGAGCGAGAGCGCCTCGCGGCGTCGCGCATTGACGCGTACTTCGACATGCTGCTCGCCGAGCAGGCGCAGTTCGTGAACATCCCGGAGCCGGTCTCCTCGGCCCTGCGCAAGAAGTACGAGTCGCGCATTGTGGCGGCCGGGATCGAGCGCGCTCTTGAGCGCGCCGCCAAGATCCGCCAGGTGGCCGACTCGACGCGAGCGGCGCAGCAGCCGGCGTCGGCGGTGCCGATGCCCGGCGCCGCGACGGGCACGCCCAATCCCGCCGCGCAGCCGGCGGCGCCCGCCAAGAAGCCGTAAGTGACGCTGCGCGTCTTCTCCCGCGTGGCGCTGCTCTGCAGCGTCGTCACCCTGCCCGCCTTCGGGCAGCAGGGGGCCGGCGCCGCGCCGCGCGAGCTCCCGGTGGATCGCGTCATCGCCGTGGTGGGTTCCAAGCCCATCATGTGGAGCGAGGTGCAGGAGCTCATCAATTTCCAGCGCCAGCAGGGAGCGCAGATCCCTGACGATTCGGCCAAGTTCGTCGCGTTCGCGCGCGAGGTGATCAGCGACCTCGTCGACCAGGAAGTGCTCATCGCCACGGCGAAGAACTACAAGATCGACGTGACCGACGCGGAGGTCCTGCAGCAGGTCGAAGGCGAGATGAAGCGCATTCGCGACCAGTTCAAGACCGAGCAGGAGTATCGCGATGCCCTCAAGGGCGAGGGCTTCGGCACGGTGGACGAACTGCGCCGGATTCGCGTGGACCGGGCCAAGCGCGACCTGTTCCAGCAGCGGGCCATCGACTCGCTCAAGGCGAAGGGGCGCATGCCGTCCGTCGCCATCAGCGAAGCGGAGATCGCGGAGGCGTTCGAGAAGGCGAAGGGCCGCCTGCCGCGCCGCCCCGCCACGGTGACGTTCCGGCAGATCATCGTCAGTCCCCGGCCGAGCGAGGCCAGCCGCAAGGCCACCTTGGCCAAGCTGGACTCCCTGCGCGCCGAGATCGCCAAGGGGACCGACTTCGAGGTGGTGGCGAAGCGCGAGTCGCAGGACCCCACCTCCAAGGACCTGGGCGGCGACCTCGGATGGGCGCGGCGCGGCATGATGGTGCCGGCGTTCGACCAGATGATGTTCGCGCTCAACCCCAACGTCGTCAGTCCGACGGTGGAGACCGTTTTCGGCGCGCACCTCATCCGCGTGGACCGCATTCGCCCCGCCGAGGTGAAGGCGCGGCACATCCTGCTCCGGTGGAACATGGACTCCGCCGACGTGGCGCGTGCCAAGGCCGAGGCGGATTCCACGCTGGCCGCGTGGCAGAAGGGGGCGTCGTACGATTCGCTCGTCACGAAGCACCACGACGACGCCGAGCTGCGTCTCATGGCCGACCCGGTGCCGCGCGACTCGCTGCCCCCCGCGTATCGGGAGGCGCTCGCCGACAAGAAGGCCGGCGACTTCGCCGGTCCGTTCCTGATTCCGAATCCGCAGAACGGCCTGAGCAAGGTCGTCGTCCTGCAGCTGACCTCTGCCGAAGCGAGCGGCGACCTCAAGCTCTCGGACGTGCGCGAGCGCATCCGCGCACAGCTGGCGCAGGAGAAGACGGCGCGCCGCATCCTCGACCAGCTGCGCAAAGAGATGTACGTCTCGATCCGCATGTGACGCTGCCGACGCTGGCCATCACGCTGGGCGACCCGCGCGGCATCGGCGCGGAGATCGTGCGCAAGGCGCTCGCCGACCCCCGGGTCGCGGGCGCTTGCCGTTGGGTGGTGGTTGGTCCGTCGGGACTCGAGTGCGAAGCCACCGATGTGGTGGGCGAGTGGCACCCACGGCAGAGCGATGCCAATGCCGGACGGCTCGCCGGCAAGGCGATTGCGCGGGCCGTGGCGTTGTGCCAGGCGGGTGCGGCCGACGCCATCGTCACGGCGCCCATCGACAAGCACGCGCTGCTCGCCGGGGGCTATGACTACCCGGGGCACACCGAGATGCTGGCCGCGCTCACCGGACGCGCGGTCGCGATGATGCTGGCGAGCGACCGCCTGCGCGTGGTGCTCGCCACCACCCATGTGGCGTTGCGCGACGTGCCCGCACTGCTCACCGCGGAAGTCATCGCCCGCGTGGCGCGGGTCACGCGCGACGGCCTGCGCAGGGCCTTCGGTATCGCGGAGCCGCGCATCGCGCTGTGCGCGCTCAACCCGCACGCCGGCGATGGCGGGCGCTTCGGGACGGAGGACGACACGCTGCTCGCCCCCGCCGCGCGCGCCAGCGGCCTGCTCGGCCCGTTCCCGGCGGACACGGTGTTCGTGCGCGCGATGCGGGGCGAGTTCGACGCGGTGATCGCGCCGTACCACGACGTCGGGATGACGGCCATTAAGGTTGCGTCGTTCGGGTCGGCCGTGAACGTCACGCTCGGCCTGCCGTTCCCGCGCACCTCACCCGACCACGGCACCGCGCTCGACATCGCGGGGCAGGGCAGGGCCGATCCGTCGTCGATGATCGCGGCGATCCTGCTCGCGGCTCGACTGGCGCGTGGGGAGGGGTGAAGGGGTTTTTCATCACAGAGACACAGAGGGGCACGGAGGGCCACAGAGGACTGCAACGGCAACTTCCTGGGGGAACCGCGAGCGCCACGCAAGCAACTGCGTGGCGCGATGTCTTTACCCCAAGTAGTTGCAGTCCTCTGTGGCCCTCCGTGCTCCTCCGTGTCTCTGTGATGAAAACCCCCTCCTCCTCGCCCTACTCCCGCGTCATCTCGAGAATCGCAATCCGCCGCCCGTCCATTTCACGGACGGTCCAGGTCGCGCCGCCACCGGTCACGCGGTCGCCCACCTGCGGCAGGCGCCCCAGCAGGCCGAAGACGAACCCGCCGACGGTGGTGTAGTTCTCCTCAGGCACCTGCAGCTCGTATTGCTCGTTGACGTCGCTGATCTCGGCCTGCCCGGGCACCAGCGTCTCGCCCGCCGCCGTCCGGTGCGATGCCGCCGCACCCTCGTCGTGCTCGTCGAGGATCTCGCCCACCAGTTCCTCGAGCAGGTCCTCCATCGTCACGAGCCCCGCCGTGCCGCCGTACTCGTCGAGCACGATGGCCATGTGCTCCTTCAGGCGCTGGAAGTCGGCAAGCACCTCCTCCACCTCGCGCGACCCCGGCACCGCATGCACGTCGCGCATGACGCTCGCCATGGAGAAGGTCGCCGGCCGATGGCGCAGCACCGGCAGCAGGTCCTTGGCGTGCACCATGCCGACCACGTTGTCGAGCGACTCCTCGAAGACGGGATAGCGCGAGAAGCCGGCCTCCTCCACGATCGCGAGCGCCTCGTCCAGCGTGGCCCCGGCGTCGATGGCCACGATCGCCGTGCGCGGCGTCATCACCTCGCGCGCGTTCTTCTCGGAGAACTCGAACACCGCGCCGATGAGGTCGGCGTCCTGCTGCTCGATCTCGCCCTCCCGCTGGCTCTGCTCGACGATGACCTTGAGCTCCTCGGGGGAGTGCACGCTGTCGTGCGTGGAGTCCAGCCGCACGCCGAAGGGACGCACGACAGCGGCGGCCGACGCGCTGAGGAGCGCCGTGAACGGCCGTACCACCAGGGCGAACGCCAAGAGGGGCGGAGCGAGCCACTTGGCCCACGCCTCCGGGTTCTGCATCGCCATGGCGCGTGGCGTGAGCTCCCCAAAGACCACGTGCAGGTAGGTGACCGCGGTGAGGGCCACGGCGGCCGCGAAGCTCACGCGCAGCCCGGCCTCCAGCGCGATCGGCAGCCCGGCAAACCACGCCTCGAGCGCCGTGCCCACCGTCTCCTCCGCGGCCCATCCAAGACCCAGCGACGTGCCGGTGATCCCCAACTGGCTGGCTGAGAGTACGCGCGCCAGATTGTCGGTGGCACGCACGGCAAACCGGGCGAGCACGTCGCCCGCGCGGACCATTGCCTGCAGGCGCGTGCGACGCGCCCGGACGAGCGAAAACTCGGCGGCAACGAAGAACCCGTTGATGAGCAGCAAGAAGACGATGAGGCCTATACGCGACAGCATGGGTGAAACGTACCGGGAGCGTGGCGAGCCACGCCAGCGGCGGGTGGCGTAGTGCGCGCAGGCACCGCCAAGACGGACTGCGCCCCGCTGGCCAACGGCCGCCCGGGCGGGTCGGCACACGGCCACGACCACGGGGACGGTGCGTCGCATCACCACGCCCCGGGGACGGCCGGACTCAAGGCGGCTCTCGGCCTCACGCTGGCCTTCTTCTTTGCCGAGGTCGTCGGCGGCTGGATGGCCAATTCTCTGGCCTTGCTGGCCGATGCCGGCCACATGCTCACCGACGTCGGCGCGCTCGGGCTCTCGCTCTTCGTCGCCTGGTTCAGCCGCCAGCCGGGCACGTCGAGCAAGACGTTCGGCTACCTGCGCTGGGAGATCCTCGCCGCCTTCCTCAACGGCTCAGTGCTCCTGGTGGTGAGCGTCGGCATCGTCTGGGAGGCCGTCGGCCGTCTCCGCCAGCCGGAGCCGCTCCAGAGCGGCCTCATGCTGGTGGTGGCCGCGGGCGGACTGGTGGTGAACCTCATCGCCGCGCGCCTCCTGCACGCGGGCGCCTCCTCGTCGCTCAACGTCCGCGGGGCGTACCTGCACGTTCTCGGCGACCTCCTCGGCTCGGTGGCGGCCATTCTCGCCGGGCTCGCGGTGCGCTACAAGGGCTGGATCATTGCCGACCCCATTGCGTCCATCGTGATGACGCTGCTCATCGTGCGCGGCGCCTGGTCGCTGGTGCGCGAATCGGTGGACGTCCTGCTCGAATCCGTCCCGCCGCACATCTCGCTCGAGGCCGTGCGCACCGCCATCGCCGCCGTCCCCGGTGTGACTTCCGTGCACGACCTCCACGTCTGGACGGTCACGAGCGGCATGGTCGCCATGAGTGTGCACGTCGTGGCTCCCGACGCGGAGCATCATCGGGTGGCGCTCGAGCAGGTCCACGCCGCCATGGCGCGGTTCGGCATCGGCCACGTGACGGTGCAGATTGAAGGGCAGGAACTGGCGGACTGCGTCCCCCATCGCTGATCCGCATCGCCAATCCGAATCGCCATCCCAATCCGAGCTCTCAATCCCCAATCGGTGACCCCATGGCTCAGCTGGACAAACTGCTTTCGGTCATGATCCAAAAGAGCGCCGAGGCGCTCTACCTGGATGAGGACCAGCCCTCGACGCTGAAGCTCGAGGGGAACGACACGCCGGTGACCAAGCCCCTCAACGGGGCGCAGGTCGTCGGCCTGCTCAAGGAGATTGCGCCGCCGCACGCGGCCCAGAGTCTCGACCAGAAGGCGCCGCTCAAGTTCCAGTACACCAACGCCGAGGGCGTCTTCCTCGTCCGCGCCATGCTGCAGGCCAACAAGTGGCACTGCCAGCTGACGGTGGACGACAAGGGCGAGTTTGAACGGCGCACGGGGATGTTCCGGGCCGTGGACCTTGAGACGGGGGCCGTCGGCACCACGGCGCAGGCCGCCGCGCCGGTGAGCGACGCGTCCGCGCTCAGCGACCCAGCCAAGGCCAAGGTGGAGATGGAACGGCTGCTCCGCCTGCTCGTGGAGGTCGCCGGCTCCGACTTGCACCTGCGCGTTGGCGAACCCCCCATCATCCGCAAGAGCGGCGAGATGACGCGCGTCGAGGGCGTCACGATGACGCCCGACGGGCTCGAGGCCCTGCTCTGGTCCATCATGCCCGACCGCAACAAGAAGGAATTCACCGAGCACAACGACACCGACTTCGCCCACGAGATCACGGGGGTCGCCCGCTTCCGCGCCAACGTGCTGAAGGACCGCAAGGGTATTGCCGCGGTCTTTCGCATCATCCCGAGCAACATCATCACCGCCGACCAGCTGGGCGTCACCCCCGAGGTGCAGAAGCTCTGCTATCTCACCAAGGGGCTGGTGCTCGTCACCGGACCCACCGGCTCGGGCAAGTCCACGACACTGTGCGCCCTCGTGGATCTGGTCAACCGCTCGCGCTCCGACCACGTGATCACCATCGAGGACCCCATCGAGTTCGTGCACGAGAACAAGAGCTGCATTGTCACGCAGCGGCAGGTGGGCGTGCACACCGACTCGTTCAAGAGCGCGCTGCGCGCGGCACTCCGCGAGGATCCGGACATCATCCTCGTGGGCGAGCTGCGCGACCTCGAGACCGTTGCCATCGCCATCGAGACGGCGGAGACGGGGCACCTCGTCTTCGGCACGCTGCACACGACGACCGCGGCGAGCACCATCGACCGCCTGATCGACCAGTTCCCGGCCGACCGGCAGGAGCAGGTGCGCACCATGCTCTCCGAGTCGCTCAAGGGCGTGGTGTCGCAGGTGCTGTGCAAGAAGATCGGCGGCGGGCGCGTGGCCGCGCGCGAGATCCTGCTCGTCACGTCGGCCGTCTCCAACCTCATCCGCGAAGGCAAGACCTTCCAGATCCCGAGCATCATGCAGACGTCCAAGCGCATCGGCATGGTGACGATGAACGACACGCTGCTCGATCTCGTGGACACCAAGCAGGTGGAGCCCAAGGAGGCGTGGATGAAGTCGGTGGACAAGCCGTCCTTTGTTGCCTCGCTCAAGGCGAAGGGATGGGACGTCTCGTTCGCCGAGTCGGAAATGCAGCAGCAACAGGCGGCCGGGGCGCAGGGCACGCCGGCGGGCGGGACCAAGCCGGGGATGGGCGCGGGGCGCCGATAACCGGACCCTCTTAGCCAGGCGCCGATAGCCGGGCGCCGGTACCGGGGCGCCGATAGCGGGCGCCCCGGACAGCCGCCTTTCAGCCCGCCACGACCTTGTCCTCGAGCACGGCGCCGAACTGGCCGACGAGGCACGTCGGGCACAGGATGGGCGAGAACTCCACGTCGCCGCGCGCGGAGACGTAGGCTTCGAGCTGCTGCCAGGCGTCGTCGGCGTCACGCACCTTGTGGCAGTGGGGGCAGATGGGGACGATGCCGCGCAGGGCGCGCAGTTCCGTCACGGTCTGCTGCAGATGATCGCGCGCGCGCACCAGGGCGCGCCACGCGCGCTCCTCCTCGGCCTGCACCGTCTTGCGCCGCGTCGTCAACAGCACGCCAAGCACGTTGGCCAGGGTGAAGCAGACGACGTGCGACACGAGTTCGGGACCGGTCACCCCCGTGTGCCAGAAGGCGACGAGTCCGAGGCTGGCCACGGTCATCGTCAGCGCGGGTATCACCTGGAAGAGCGTGCGCATCGGCATCGCGACGTAGTACCCGACCACACAGAGCAGCTCAAAGCGCGTGACGACGAGCGTGTCGGCGCCGCGCCCGAAATGCGTGCCGATGGACACCACCACCCCGGCGAGCTGCACCGCGAACAGCAGCCGCTCGAAGGCGTTCCGGGTGGTGGTGCGTCCAATCAGGTACCAGACCAGGGCGAGCACAACGAGCACGAGTGCGCGCACCGACCACATCACGGCCAACAGCCGCCGGTTGCCGGCGGCGATGAGGGCGTCGTTGAAGCCGAAGGCGGCGAGCGGGAACGCGAGCGCGGCCAGCACCTGCTGCGCCTGCTCGCGGTCGCGTTCGAACCGGCGCAGCTCAAGCGCGTCGGGACTCGGCGAGGGATCCGTGAGGCCGGCGGTCCGCCGGGTCCCTCGGGCGGGCGTGGGGCGGCGTAGGGTCATGGGACGGGTGGCGGCACTGCGACGCGGCCACCCCGGGAAAGTTCAGCCGGCGACAGCTTTGTCCTCGAGGACGGCGCCGAACTCGCCGACGAGGCAGGACGGGCAGAGGATGGACGAGAACTCCACGTCGCCGCGCGCGGCGACATACGCCTCGAGTTGCTGCCACGCGTTGCGCGCGTCCCGCACCTTGTGGCACTGGGGGCAGATGGGGACCACACCGCGCAGCGCACGCAGCTCGGCCACCGTCTGCTGGAGGCGATCGCGGGCCCGCACAAGGGCACGCCACGCGATCTCCTCGGCTTCGGCGGTGGCCTGCCGGTGATGCGCCACGAGAAGGCCGAGGGCATTGGCCAGCGAGAAACAGACGATGTGTGACACCAATTCCGGGCCCGACACGCCGGTGTGCCAGAACAGCACCATGGCGGTGCTGGCCACGGAAAGCGTCACGGCCGGCACCGCCTGCATGCGCGTGCGTCCGGGGATCATCAGGTAGTACACCACCACGCTCACGAGCTCGAAGCGCGTCATGAAGAGCGTCTCGGCGCCGCGCCCCATGTGCGCCGCAATGGCGAGCGCCACGCCGATCATCTGGGCGGCAAAGAGCAGCCGCTCGAAGCGCTGGCGCGTCGGCGCATCGCGCAGCGCGAACCAGAGCGCGCCGAGTGCGAGCAGCGTTGCCCCGCGCACGGACCACAGGATGGCCAGCCGGATGCCCGACTTTGCCACCATGAAGTCGATGATGCCAAACGCGGCGATGGGGAGGGCGAGCACCGCGACCACCGTCAGCGCCTGGGCCCGGTCGCGCTCGAACCGGTGAAACTCCAGCGCCTCCGGCGTCACCGCCGGGGCGGACGGAAACGGCAGCTCGTTTCCGGGCGTGCTGGATGCGGTTGAGGCGGTCATCACCGGGCGTCGAGAGAGGGCTGGATCGGCCCCGTCTCGGGTCCGAATGCAATAATATGGTGAGCCAATGCCGATTATGCCACGCGCCGGTTCGCGCGTCAGTTTGCCCTCCGGCAGATCGTCAGGTTCGCTCGGTAAACGACGCCGCCCTGTCCGCCGGGGGGTCGCGACCCGTGAATTCCAGCGCCAATTCGACTATCTTATAAGGCTATGGAAATCCGCAACATTGCTATCATTGCCCACGTCGACCACGGCAAGACCACCCTGGTGGACAAGATGCTCCGCCAGGCCGGGGCATTTCGTGAGAATCAGGTCGTTGCCGAACGGGTGATGGACTCGAACCCGCTCGAGCGCGAGCGGGGGATCACGATCCTCGCCAAGAACACGTCCATCCACTGGAAGGACACCAAGGTCAACGTCGTCGACACCCCCGGGCACTCCGATTTCGGCGGCGAGGTGGAGCGCATTCTGCGCATGGTGGACGGCGTGCTCCTCGTCGTGGACGCCTTTGACGGCCCGATGCCGCAGACGCGCTTCGTGCTCCGCAAGGCGCTCGCGCTCGGCCGGCGAGTGATTGTCTGCATCAACAAGATCGATCGCCCCGGCGCCGACCCGATGCGCGTGCACGAGGAGGTGCTCGACCTGCTCATCGAACTCGAGGCCAACGAGCACCAGCTCGACGCGCCCTTCGTGTACGCCTCGGCGCGCGAGGGGACGTCCACGATGGACATGGACGTGCCGGCGGTGAACCTCACGCCGCTCTTCGATACGATTGTCAAGCACGTGCCGGCGCCGCCGCACGATGCGGCGGGGTCGTTCCAGATGCTCATCTCCACCATCGACTACTCGAACTACCTCGGCCGCATGGCGATCGGGCGCATCGAGCGCGGCACGGTGCACGTGGGCGACACCGTGCACCTGCTGTCGGTGGACCACGAGAAGAAGCCGCTCGTGGGGCGCGTGACCAAGCTGTACGGCTTCGAAGGGCTCGAGCGGGTGGAGCTGCCGCAGGCCTCGGCGGGCGAGATCGTCTGCTTGGCCGGCCTCGAGGGCGTGGAGATCGGCCTCACGATCACCGATCCGGAGAATCCCGAGCGGCTGGAGGGGATCGCGGTGGAGGAGCCGACGATCTCGGTGGACTTTCTGGTCAACAACTCGCCGTTCGCGGGACGCGACGGCAAGTTCGTGACCTCGCGCCAGATCAAGGAGCGGCTGGAGAAGGAACTCGAGCGCAACGTGGCGCTGCGGGTGGAGGACACCGACGCCACCGACACGTGGACGGTGAGCGGGCGCGGCGAACTGCACCTCTCCATCCTCATGGAGACGATGCGGCGCGAGGGGTACGAGTTCCAGGTGTCGCGGCCGCGGGTGATCACGCATCTCGGGCCGAACGGTGAGCGGCTGGAGCCGTACGAGGAGCTGGCCATCGACGTCCCCGACGAGTTCATGGGGACGGTCATCGAGAAGCTGGGGCCCCGCAAGGCCGAGATGCTCGAGATGAAGAACCCCGGGCAGGGGATGGTGCGCCTGCTCTACAAGATCCCGGCGCGCGGGCTGTTCGGGTACCGGAGCGAGTTCCTGACGGACACGCGGGGCACCGGCATCATCCACCACCGCTTCCTGGAGTACGGGGCGTGGGCGGGGACGCTCGAGGGGCGCAGCCGCGGGGTGCTGGTGTCCATGGAGCACGGCACGATCGTCGCGTTCGCCCTGGGCAACCTGCAGGATCGCTCGACGCTCTTCGTGGCGCCCGGCGACGAGGTGTACGAGGGGATGGTGGTGGGCGAGAATTCCCGGCCGGGTGACATGGACGTCAATCCGACCAAGGAAAAGAAGCTGACGAACATGCGATCCAAGTCGGCCGACGACGCCATTTCGCTGGAGCCGCCGAGGGTGTTGACGCTGGAAGGTGCGCTGGAGTATATCGAAGACGACGAGTTGATCGAGGTAACCCCGAAGTCGATTCGTCTGCGCAAGCGGAGCCTGCTCGCGACGGACCGCAAGCGCAGTTCACGCGAAGCGAAGCGCGAACGCGCCTCGCTGTAACCCACCCAGGCAGCACACGGAGCTCAGCACCATGTCGGGCATGTTGGCGTCGTCGGAAGTCGGAGATCCTCTCGACGCGGACCGCAGCACCCTCGGATTGCAGGCCGCGGCCTCCGAGGAAGACGAGGAGTTGTTCGACCCGGACCTCGACGAGGACGACGAGTTCGACGAGGAAGACGACGAGGACGCGGACGACGACGACGCGGACGATGACGAGGTGGACGACGACGACGTGGACGAGGACGACCTCGAGGACGACGGACTCGACCTCGATGACGAGGGCATTCTGGACGACGACGAGCTCGATGACGAGCTGGATGACGACCTCATCGATCTGGACGACGAGTACGACAATCTGGATGATGATGACGAGCCGAAGGGGGGCGCCTTCGACGGCTAGACCCGAGGCGCAGGGGAAGGGAGCAGGGTGTGGTGCAGGGGAAGGGTGCAGGGTGGGGTGAAGGGGAGGGGAAGTTCGTGTCCCGTCTTCGGTTGCGTGCCCGTTGACCCGACCCCTTAGAGTGGCGATATTCTAAGGTTCTGGGCCATTAGCTCAGGTGGTTAGAGCGCACGCCTGATAAGCGTGAGGTCCGAGGTTCAACTCCTCGATGGCCCATTACAATGCCCCGCTACGGTTTAGGCCGTGGCGGGGCAGCGTCTTTCTATGCTGGGTGTGTCCATTATGTGTGCGCCATATCGGGAACTTCCGGACGGTTGCTCTGTAACCTTGTCGGTCGCGGAACTGGCGGGATGGCAGACTGTGCTTCATCAGGCGAAGTGGTCCGTGCGAGCGCACACCAAGGGGCGGCGTTGAGGAACCTCAGGGCGCGTGGAGAAGCGCGGGGCTCGGCATTGCGAGGGGGGCGGAATTGGCGCAACGTCACCATCTTCGTGAGCACCCGGCGCGGCATCTGCGCTGCGCGCCAAGATGGCCCCTCCCGACCCAACCTGGATCATGCCCCTGGCATATCTAGTCGAGAGCTTCTGTAGCCTCCCCCGCACGACCCGGAAACCGCTGTGGCGAGCGCTCCACGCGCTGCTGACGCGGCTGGACCGTGACCGCACTACCACCTTCCTGAACTATGGCTTCGCATATCCGGACGGTGAGTCGCCGGATCTCGGTCTCTCGCCGGCCGAACAGAAGGACCGGCACGCCATCCAGCTGTACCACTACGCGACCCGCAGCGCGCTACTGCACGGAGCCCGCGTGCTGGAAGTCGGTTGTGGTCGCGGCGGCGGCGCCGCATTCCTCGCGCGGCGGCATGCGCCGGCCGAATACGTGGCCATGGACATCTCGGCGTCCACCGCGGCCCTGTGCAGCCGCCTGCACCGCGTGCGGGGCCTTTCCTTCACGCATGGAGAGGCCGAACAGCTTCCATTCCCGGCGGACCGCTTCGACGTGGTGGTCAATATCGAGTCGGCCCGGGCCTACGGAAGCCTCGGCGCGTTCTTCGGAGAGGTGTACCGAGTGCTGGCCCCCGGAGGCGTCTTGCTGTTTGCCGACATGTTCGAGGCGGCGGACGTCGGGCGAGCCACAGATCTCCTGTCGCACGCCGGCTTCGAGACCACGCACGCCGAGGACATTCGTCCGAACGTGGTGCTCGCGATGCAACGCGACTCCGACGCGCGCAGGGCGCTGATTGACGCAAAGATTCCAGCGTGGCTGCGCGCCGGCTTCTATGAGCTCTCCGGTGTGACGGGGAGCAATCGCTACCGGGACTTCGAACAGGGGCGCTTTGCGTACTGGCGGTTCGAAGCCACGAAACCCGTTGGAGGCGCGCCATGACGCGCGTCCTGCTGACGACCGTGTACAACAAGATGAACGTCATCACCGACATGGTCGCCGAGCACGTCAAGACATACCCGCGAGCCGGTGCCGTGGTGCGGGTGAGTCCGGGGCTGCGCTTTCTCAAGCAGAACGTGCCGGAGGTGAGGGTCCTCGAGTACCCCAGTTGGGACGAGTACATCGCCACGCTGAAGGAAGGGTGGGACGTGGTCGGGTTCAGCGTGTACCTGTACCAGATTCCCGAGATCCTCGAGATGATCGCGGCGGCGCGCGCCGAGGGCGTCGGCGCCGTCTGGGCTGGGAACTATGGGGCGCCGGTGCCGGTCATCGAGCAGGCGGTGGACCGCGTGGTCGAGGGATCGGGCTTCAACGAGGTCGCGGAACTCTTTGGCTACACGCTGGACCTCGAGAAGATCGAGCATCCGGCCATCTTGGCCAACGTCACGGTGATGTTCGACGTCCGCTTCTTCTCGTTCGGCATCCTCTACACCGCCTTCGGCTGTCCGTACCGCTGCGACTTCTGCCAGACACCGGTCTTCATCAAGAAACGTCTGCGGGTGAGCCTCGAGAGCATCGACCGAGTGCTCGCCTACTACCACAGCCTCGGCATCAAGTACATCGGCATCTTCGACGAGACCTTCGGGGCCGACGCCGAGCATTACGAAGGCGTGACCAGGCTGCTTGCCAAGTACGAGATGTTCTGGGCGGCGCAGTCGCGGGTGGAGATCTTCCTCGACAACTTTGCGACGTGGTATGCACGCGGACTCCGGCTGCCGGGCATCGGCGTGGAGTTCATGGACGAATCCGCACTCGACGGCATGAACAAGAAGCAGTCGCTGGCCCGGGTCCGCGAGTGGGCGGAGGTCTCGCGAAAGCCCGGCATGTTCCGCTATGCCTTCTCCATCGTCGGGCATCCGCAGATGGACCGCGACGCCACCGTTCGCGATGCGCACCGCCTGCTCGACCTCAGGTTCGAGATCAACCGCGCGAGCGTGCTCACGCCGTTTCCCAACACCGAGTTGTGGCGGAGGATCGACCGGGAGTACGGCATAGACGAACCGGACCTGCACAAGTACGACTCCCGGAACCTCATCTGGAGACACCCGACAATAGGCAAGGCGGAGATGCTGGAACTGCTGCATACGCTGAAGACCACCTACAACTCGTCGTGGCGGTTGTACAAGGACTGGTTCGGGCGCGTGGTGTACGATGAGTGGAAGGCGGGGAAGGGGCGGTTCCTGAAGCACTACCTGGTGAACGGCATTCGCAGCGGACGCCGCTACGACGACACGTGGCAGGTGTACTTCCCCAACTTCCGCGGCAACCGGCTCTCCTGAGCCGTCCGCGACGGCTTCGTGCCGGTGCGGGGTTCCGCTATTGGGGCACTGGAGGGGCAGGGTGTGTTCATTGGTGTGTCCATGCATCCCGACTTCGGCTCGCTACCGTTTCCGACATCGCCCGACTTCCGCAAGGGCGCGCGTACGGTTTCAGACTTAGGACGACATCGATGTCGTCGAATGTCGGAATCGGTGCTTCAATGAGATGGGGCTGATAAGCGTGAGGTCCGAGGTTCAACTCCTCGATGGCCCATTGCAAGCAAACACAGACCCCGCAACGGCTTGATGCCGGTGCGGGGTTCTGGCTTTCGAGGTGCACGAACGGTCAGACTCCGCGGCGCGGCGCGACAGCTCAGGGCACGTACGCGATGCAGTCGATCTCCACGCGCAACCCGTCGCTGGGGAGCGCCGACACCTGAACGGTCGTGCGGGCGGGACGGTGCTCCCCGAAGATCCGCTCGTACACCGCGTTCATGGCCTTGAACTCCGCCATGTCGATGAGAAAGACGCCACAGCGCAGCACGTGCTGCAGGTCGGTGCCGGCAGCCTGCAGGATCGTCTCGATGTTCCGGAGACACTGTGCCGTCTGCGCGGCGGTGTCGCTGGCAATGGCACCCGTCGCCGGGTCCTTTCCACCCTGGCCGGAGACGAAGACGAGCCGTTCGAATCCCATGCCTGGCGAGTAGGGGCCAACGGGCTTGGGAAGGTTGGGCGCGTGCACGGGGCGATGTGACATGGCGATCGGGGCATGAGGGAAGGGAGGCGCCTCAATCTACCGCGGCGCGATGACGGCCGAGGTGTGCGGGTACGTCGCCAACGAAACAGGGCCCCTGTTTTCAGGGGCCCTGCCTCGATTCGTCCGATTCGCTTCGCTAGTCGAGTTCGTTCACCAGCTGCAGCAGGATCGCTGCGTGGTCCGCGCTGAGGAACTTCTTGCCAGACTGCGCCGAGACTTCGTTGCGGAACGCGCCGTACGATCCCTGGCGCAGCTTCACGCACAGCGAGTTCGCAACGCCCGCATTGCTGACCCAGCGCTGCACGAGCGTGCAGAGCGAGCCCGACGTCACCGTGACGGTGAAGCCGGTCGAGGCGGTGTTCTTGTTGCCGGCATTGTCGTACGCCGAGGCGGAGTAGACGTTGATGCCGATGTTGAAGGTGTACGCGGCGCCGGAAATGTTGGCGCACGTGTCGGAGGCCAAGCCCGACATGGCGTCACTCGCGGTGCAGGTGATGGCCACCGTCTGGTCCACCGTGTAGCTGTAGGCGTTGCCGGAGTAATCGATCGCCGGATGCGTAGCGTCACGTTTGATGGTGACCGACTCGCTGGCCTCGCCGCCGGCCGACCTTGCCTTGCATGTGAACGTGACGCCCTGCGTGTCGGTCGTCACGCTGGTCGCGCCGCAGCCGTCGGTGCTGGTCACGGCCGATTCGTTGTCGGTCACCGTCCAGCTCACGCCGACGTTCGACGTGTACCAACCGTTGGTGCCCTGCGTGCCGGTGATGTTCGGGACGATGGTCGGCGGCGTGTTATCCGCGGGGCCCATCGACTCGACGCGCACGGCGTCGAGCATCGGGCCGCCGCAGCCGCCAAACGCCGTCGCCGTGAAGCGGAGCGTCTCGCTGGCGCCGGTCGACACGGCGTCGAGCGTGTGCGCGTTCCACGTCATGTTCTGGGCGGACCCGCCCGCCGAGAACGTGAACTCCTGTGATGCGCCGCCGAAGGCAACCAGCACGCGCACGTTGCCGCTGGCGCAGACGTAGTTCTTGGAGAGCGAGAAGGAAACGCGATACCGGTAGTTCGCCGTCGTCGCCACCGCCTGGCTGATGCGACCGTTGTTCAGGTCGAGCACCTGCAGGCCGTCCGGAACGCCGGTGAACTGGAAGCCCACCTCACCGCGCTGCGTGTCGACGGTATTCGCTTCCACCGTCCAACCGGTGAGTCCCTGCGCCGGCGAGGCGAAGGTCTGCCACGGGAACACGCCGTTGGGGAGCGGCCACGGACCCGCCTTGATGGCCGGGTGCTCGAAGCTCCCGTTGGCAACCAGGTTGTCCGCATCCCAGCGCGTCGGATCGAGCGGGAAATCGTCGACGTTGTTCTGGTGGCCGTCGTTGTCCAGGTCGTTGTTCAGCGGCGGCGGCGGGTTGGTCGTCGTCTCGAGCTTGAACTTGCCGCCGGCGGCGCCGCCACCGTCAAAGATGACGAACGTGAGGGTGTGCGTCCCATTCAGCGTCAGGCCGTACGAGACCGTCGACGGATTGGTGTTCTGGACGCCGACCAGCGTGCCGTCGAGGTAGATCCACGAGCAGTTGTCGGCGAGCAACTGAATGACGAAGCTGCCGTTCCCCTGGACCTGCGTCGTGTATTTGGTCCAGCTCTGTCCGCCCGGACCTTGGGACTGCGGCGTCGTTCCCGGGACGCCCCAGGCATTGATCCAGCCGGCTCCCGTGAACCAGCTGTTGATCCAGGGATGCGTCAGTCCGGTGACGGCCGGGTGCGGGTTCAGCCAATTCGCGTTCGGCCCGACGGCGGGCGTCGCCTTGCAGGTCGTGGTCGGCCACGTCGGGTCCGCTGCGGCCGGGATAATGGGGTCATACGCCGTCACCGGCGTCGTGCCGCTGGCATACGAAACGTTGGACACGCGCCCGAGAACGAGCGCCGCACCTTCGTCGGGTTGGGTGGGAGTGCGCGTGGTGTCTGCGCACGCAGCGAACACGACAGGCGCGACCAGCGCCAGCAGGCGAACCTTCATTGACAGACTCCTGGGTCCCAGCGCGGACCCGTCACAGGGGGGCAGCCTTTCGAATTGGACAACCGAGCGACGCAGTCTCTGCGCGCCTGCGGACGGCGCGTACGACCGAGTGTATTGCCGGGCGACTCGTGGGGCGCTTGAGCGAGTGAACGCCTGCGGCGGCACGCGCCTCAGGACAGTGGACGCAGAAGCCTAAGACCGCAGCGTTATCCGAGCGTTATCTAGTTGTGGTGTAAGGGTCTCGCCCACGGACGTGCCACAGCCCCGGATGCCCGCGGTCCCCTTCCATCACCGGGTCTCCCCACAGTTCAGCTTTCTTCCGTTCGCGATCCCGCTCGGGATCGCTGTGCTCGACGGCAGTGACACATGCTACGCGCGCGTCAGTCGTCCGCCCGTGGGCACGCGTTCCAGCGCGAAGTTGATGAGGCGTTGCTCGACGTCCGCGCGGTCGTAGTACGGGTCCACCGCGAAGTCGGTGATGACGAGCGTGCCAAAGCCGTCGGAGAGCAGGCGCGCGACGCCGGCGATCTGCAGTCCATCCCACGCCGCCAACGTGAGCGTCTCCGTTGTTGACGTCTCGGAGTACCGGCGATCAATGGCGCCCTCACCCACGCGTCGCGAGAGCGCGGCGTGGTTGGACGGCGTGAGCGGCCCGACGCGACAGGTCATCGGGGCCGGTGCGCGTCGAGGAGCGTCGTCGGCCGGTCCGGTTCGGGTGCCCGCCGTGCGCTCATTCGGGTCTCCGGCGGGGCGTGACGCGTCGTTCGCACCGCTCGCGGCTTCCGCACGCCGCGCCCGGCGCCAGTGGTGAACGCCCTGCCACAGGCGCCCGCCCAGCGCGCCGAGTACATACCCGAACACGCCCATCGCGAGACCGCTGCCGAAGATGCGTCCGGCGAAGACCGCAAGTCCCCGATCGTACTCCCCGAGTTCGAAGGCGAGGCGAAGCGCGGGCCACGCGAACGGCGCGGCCGCGAGGAACCCGACAAGGAAGAACACGAAGCTCGTGGCGTCCGCGACGATGGCCCGGCCGCGCATATAGTACTCCGACACGTCGCTCCCATTCGGCTCGGACGCAGCCGGTGAAAAGTTCGCTGCCTTGAGGGGACGCCTGCGCACACGTACCGTATCGTCACGCGGGTGCCGGCACAATGCGCCGGCACGCGGCGCCCCGACCTTCGCATCGACGCAGAGACTCCATCCATGAAGCACAAGGCGCCGCATGATGGCGTGTACGCCCGCATCGGCCCGTCACGCATCCACGGCGTGGGCGTGCGAGCCGTCCGCGACATCCCCGCGGGAACGCTGGTCTTTGCCGGCGAGAGCGAACGCGTAGTCTGGGCGTCGCGCGCCGCGGTGCGACGGCTCCCCAGGCCGATTCGGGCCCTCTACGAGGACTTCGGCATGGTCTCGGGCGACCGCATCGGCGTGCCGCCAAGCCTGAACATGCTCTCGGTCGGATGGTACGTGAACCACTCCGACCGGCCGAATATCGAAGCCGGCGATGACGGCCGCTTCCGCGCCGTGCGGCGCATCCGGAAGGGTGAGGAACTGACCGCCGACTACCGGACCTTCGTGGACGAAGCGTTGCCGTTCACGCCGCGCCCCGCGCGCCGCGCGCGGTCAGGCCGGCGGACCGCCTCGTGAAGCTCGGCTCCGGTCCGGTCACGCTCGGTGCCCTCGTGGCCGGCTTCCTCGTTGGCGGGGCCGCCGTAGCGACCGCCCCCCGCGTGGCGGCGCCCCTCCTCGCGATCACCGGCCCGGTTGGCACGCTCTGGGTGAATGCCATCCGCATGACCGTGATTCCGCTCGTTGTCTCGCTGCTCATCACGGGCGTGGCGTCCATGGGCGACCTGCGCACCGTCGGGCGCATCGGCACGCGTTCACTGGCGCTGTTCGTCGCGCTGCTCGCCTCCGTCGGCCTGGTGGTCGCCGTCATCGCGCCGGCGCTCTACGGGCTGTACGCGGTGGACCCCGCGTCGGCCGCCGCCCTGCGCGAGAGCGTGGCGGCGACGGGCGTGCAGGTGCCGGAACTGCCGACGTTCGCGGCGTGGCTGACGGCCCTCGTCCCCGTCAATCCGATCAAGGCCGCGGTGGACGGCGCCATCCTGCCGCTCCTCGTCTTCTCGGTGGTGTTCGGACTTGGCGTGGCGCGTCTGCCGTCCCACGCGCGCGACCACATGGTCTCCCTGTTCCGCGCCATCGGGGATGCGATGCTGCGCGTGGTGGCATGGGTGCTGTGGCTCTCGCCCGTTGGCGTCTTCGCGCTGGCCGTCACGCTCGGCGGGCGGCTCGGATACTCCGGGGCGGGAGCCATCGGGTTCTATTTCCTGACCCACTGTGCCCTGCTCCTTCTCGCCGCCGCCCTGTTGTATCCGGTGGCGGTGATCGGTGGACGCGTGCCGTGGCGCGCGTTTGCGCGGGCCGCGCTCCCGGCGCAGGCGGTGGCCATGGGCACGCGCTCCTCGCTGGCGGCGCTTCCCGCCATGCTCGAAGCGGCCGAACACACGCTGCGATTGTCGCGCGAGGTCTCCGGGTTCGCCCTGCCGCTGGGCGTTTCGATCTTCCGGCTCAACGTCGCCGTGTCGTGGATCGTCGGCGGGCTGTTCATCGGGCAGCTGTTCGGCCTGCCGTTCGGCGCGCCGGCCATCGCGACGTTCTACCTGGCGTCGATCGTGATGAGCTTCTCGGTGCCGGGCATCCCGAGCGGGAGCCTGTTCATCATCGCGCCGCTGCTGCCAACCGTGGGACTTCCCGTGGAGGGGGTGGGCATCCTCATCGCCCTCGACGCGGTGCCGGACATCTTCAAGACGCTGCTCAACGTGACCGGGCACCTGACGGCGGCGACGGTCATCGACGCGTCGCAGAAGCGCTGGCCGGGAAGCGGTTAAACGCCACGACCGGGGTCCTGAGATCTTTCGGGGCCGCACCACTCGCTAATTGGGGCGAGACCCGCCATATTACATGTTCGGGCAGCGACGCACGTGGCGCCGCCGCCCCAGTACTGATCAGGGGCCTCGCTTCTGCGTTGGCCCTTTTTTCATGAGATCAGGCAGTCTAGGACGAACGGCTTTGCCCGGACTCCGACGACATACCATCACCAGGAGTTCGCTATGCGTACGCAAGGCTCAGTCAAGTGGTTCAACGATGAGAAGGGCTTCGGCTTCATCACGCCCGACGGTGGCGCCAAGGATTGCTTCGTCCATCACTCGGCCATCCAGGCCTCCGGCTTCAAGTCGCTCGCCGATGGCGAGCGCGTTGAGTTCGATATCGTCCAGGGCCAGAAGGGCCCCGCGGCGGAGAACGTCGTCAAGCTCGGCGCGTAACACTGCGCCGCAGGAAAGAGCCGGGCCTCCCGCAAGGGAGGCCCGGCTCTTTTCGTTTGGGGCGGGGTATCTGGACGGTCCTCGGTTGAAGATCGGGTTCTGACTCGGAAGCGTCACCCTGTCAACTGCGAACTTCATACCACGGATGGCACGGAAGTAGTCGGATGATCACGGATCCTGCTTTTGGGGTCCACCAATAACGTCTGATCCGTGAGCATCCGCTCTCAATCCGTGCTATCCGTGGTAAGCGGTTGCAGTTCGCTTCCGTTCGGCGAACTGGAGCTCCGGTTGCGTCCGCCATCCGCCATCTGCCGTCTGCCATCTATCGCTCGTAGTTTGAACCATCCACTCAAAGGAGCTCCCCCGTGATCCGCCCCCCGCGCATCTCGACCGTTGTTGCAGCGCTCGCATTCGCCGCGCTTGCCGCCCAGGCCTCCGCCCAGGGCAATGAAGTCACCCGCGCCGTCGCCGGCGGCGGCATCTCCGCCAAGGGCTGGGCGGGCCAGGTCGACGCCAACGAAGCCAAGAACGGCATGACCATCAACTCGTCCAAGTTCGCCGCCGAAGGGAACGGCTATCACGTCACCACCGGTCCCTCGGCCACGTACTGGCAGACTGCCGGCACCGCCAGCGGCAACTACACGGTGAAGGCGACGTTCAGCGAGCCCAAGTACCAGAACCTCAACGACCACCCGCATCCGTACGGCATCGTGATCGCCGGCAACGACCTCGGCACGGACAAGGCGACGCTGCTCTACTGCACCGCGTACGGCAACGGCACCTATATCGTACGTGGCTTTGGCCCGGCGCCGTTCCGCCTGGGCGGACGCGGCGCTACGGCGCATCCTGCGGTGAACAAGGCGGCGGGGGTGGGCGCGCCGGTGACGCAGGAGATTGCCGTGACCGTAAAGGACGGCAACGTGTCGTGCGCCATCAACGGCGCGATCGTGGCCACGTTCGACAAGGCCGAAACGGTGGGCGAGGGCAAGCTGAAGTCGCTCGACGGCACCTACGGCTTGCGCTTCGGGCACAATACCGAAGTGGTGGTCAGCGGGCTGACGCTGACGAAGCACTAGCGGTGTGCCCTCGGGTCAGCGGCCCCGGCCGGAAGCGGCGCCGCTGACCCGCGCGAGGTTGGCCTGCGCCGCCGCGTAGCCCGGCTGCAGGCGCACGGCGTCAGCGAACGCGCGTCGGGCGTCGGCAGCGCGCTCCGCCGCGAGCAGCGCCTCCCCCAGCGTGTTGTGCCCCTGCGCGACCTTCGGCTTGAGCCGCACCGCCTCGCGCAGGTGGGCAATCGCTTCGTCGAGCCGCGCCGGATCGCGGCGCAGAATGTCCCCGGCGATGTAGTGCGAGTTGGCGACGAGCTCCGGATTGTCCGGCTCAAAGCGAATGGCGGCGACGAGGTGCGGCACGGCGTCCGCCGTGCGCCCCACGCGCTGCAGTGCGACGCCGAGGCTGTAGTGCGCGCGCGCGTGATCGGGCTTGAGCGCGATCGCCGCTTCGAAGTGCTCGATCGCCTCGGCGAGCCCGCCCGGCTTGCGCGAGACCAGCCGGCCAAGGTTGTGGTGCGCCATCCAACTCGTCGGATTGCCGGCAATCGTGGCGCGATACAGGGTCTCGGCATCGCGATAGTGTCGGGCCTGCCGCCAGGTCAGCGTGGCGAGCGCGAGCAGCACTCCGCCGATGGCGATCGCAATGACGCGACGCGCGGTGCCGGCTGCCGCGCGATCGAAGTTCGAGGCGAGGCGACCGCCGACGAGCAGGCAGAGCGCCACGTTGGCATGGTACTGGAAATGGTCCGCGACGAACGCATACCGGAACGGATAGACGTCGAGGAAGCCGAGCACCGGAAAGAGCATGCCCGCGAAGACCAGCATCGCGGCCAGCGGGGCGCGCGACTCGTGCCGTGCGCGCCAGAGCACTGCACCGAGCGCGAGCACGGCGGCCGGATACGCCCACGCGCGCATCGACGCCGGGTCGATCGTCCACCGCGGATACATGAAGACCAGGTGCGCCGGGTAGACGAAGCTGACGAGATAGTGCCAGAGCGCGCGTCCCGCGAGCAGTAGTCGTTGCAGCGGTGAGAGCATGAACTCGGCGCCGCTCGCCCCGATGACGTGGCGCTCCACCCAGGCGGTGCCGAGTCCGGCGGCGATGCCCAGGGCGAGCCACGGCAGCAGCGGCACGACATCGCGGCGCCAGGCGATGCTGCCGCGCCGCCACCAGACGAGCACGAGCAGGGCGCAGGGCACGGTCGCCGTCACCGTCTTGGCGCCGAGTGCGAGCGCGAAGCAGACGAATGCGACGATCCAATGGCGCGGTGCGCGCGATTCATCAAAGCGCAGCCAGGCCAGCGCGGCCAGCAGGGCGAGCACGAGGGAGAGCGTGTTCTTCTGCTCGGAGATCCAGGCCACCGACTCGACGTGCACCGGATGCAGGGCGAACACGAAGCCCGCGATCCACGCGCCGCGGATGGCGAGGCGCTGGCCGAGCAGCACGACGAGGCATGCCGCGCCGGCGTGCAGCGCGGCGGTCGCGAGGTGGTAGCCGAGCATCGCGCTGCCCCACAGCCGGTGCTCGACCCAGAAGGCGCTGTGCAGCACAGGGTAGTACTGCTGCGTGGCGCCGGGGTCGAGCCAGATGCGCACGAGGCCGTCCCACCCCTGCAGGGCGCCGACGGTGATGTGCGCCGCGTCGTCCCAGAGCAGGTCGCCGGCGAGCGCGGGGGCATACGCCACGAAGACGGCGGCGATGAGCAGCAGCCCGAGCATGGCATCGGACGTCGGGGACGACGCCCGCGCCCCCGGTCCAGGGTCGGCGACGGTGACGGGCGGGTTCGCGAGACGAGTGGTGGGCACGGGCATCAAGAGCGCATTGCCGGAGTATGGTGGTCAAGATACGCGATCGGCTGCTCCCTTGTTCTGCCACGCCGGGGCGGCGATCTTCACCGCGTACCGCAGTTGAGCCCCCCAACCACGAGGTGCCCCATGCGCCGCACGTTCCTCACGCTCGCACTCGCCGCCGCCGCGCCGCTGCACGCCCAGAGCCTGATGGCGGACATGCACGGCGACGTCCGCCAGGTCGAACAGAAGCTCATCGCGCTCGCCAAGGCGATGCCGGAGAACACCTATGCCTGGCGTCCCACCGGCGCGCGCTCGGTGGGCGAGCTCTTCATGCACGTGGCCGAGGACAACTACTTCATTCCGGTGGCGATGGGCAAGCCGGCCCCGGCCGAGACGGGCATCACCGAGGACTTCAAGTCGACCGCGGCGTACTCGAGCAAGCCGCGCACGAAGGACCAGATCGTGGCCGAACTGGAGGCGTCGTTCAAGCACCTGCATAGCGCGATGTCCCTGACGACCGACGCCAACCTGGGCGAGAAGATCAAGTTCTTCGGACAGGACTGGACGCGGCAGAAGGCCATGCTGCTGACGGTGACGCACCTGCACGAGCACCTGGGGCAGGGGATTGCCTACGCAAGGTCGAACAGCATCGTGCCGCCGTGGAGTCGGTGAGGCAGATGGAGGACGGAGGACGGAGGACGGAAGACGGTGGACGGCAGGCGGCGGACGGCGGACGGCAGATGTGTGAGGAGAGTTGATACGCGCACGCGTTGACGGATTCCGCGCCATCGTCCCCGGACTGCTGCTTGCCGTCGGTGTCTCCGTGCTGTCGTGGGTCGGCGAGCGCGCGTTCGTGGTGGTGGCCGGGCGCGCGCTCCTCGAGGCCATTGTCCTCGCCATTCTCATCGGCGCCGTCGTGCGCGCGCTCGTCGTGCGCACGGCGGCGCGCTTTGCGCCCTTTGCCCCCGGCAGCGCGGTGGCGAGCGGTCTCCTGCTCGAATGTTCCATCGTCCTGCTTGGCGCCGGCTCCGACCTGCGCGCGCTCGTGGCGGCCGGTCCCGCCATCCTCGCCGGCGTCGTCGTCATCGTCGGCGTGACGCTGGTGGCGGGCACCTACATCGGGCAGTGGTTCGGCCTGCCGCGGTCGCATGCGCTGCTCGTCGCCGTGGGGAACGCCATCTGCGGCAACTCGGCCATCAGCGCGGCGGCGCCGGTGGTCGGCGCGCGACGCGACGAAGTGGCGTCCGCCATCGCGTTCACCGCGGTGCTCGGCGTCGTGGTCATCGTGGGGCTGCCCGGGCTCATCCCGCTGCTCCACCTCAGCGACAACCAGTACGGCGTGGTGGCCGGGCTCACGGTGTATGCGGTGCCGCAGGTGATCGCGGCGGCGTATCCGGTGAGCCTGGTGGCCGGGCAGGCGGCGACGCTCGTGAAGTTGATGCGTGTGCTGCTCCTCGGGCCGGTGGTGCTGGTGCTGTCGCTCACGGAGCATCATGCGGCGCACATCAAGTGGTGGCGTGTGGTGCCGTGGTACATCATCGGCTTCGGCGTCACCGCCGCGCTGCGCACGCTGGAGGTGATTCCGGCCGCGGCGGGCGACCTGGTGCGCGAGGCGGCGCGGGCCCTCACCGTCGTCGCCATGGCGGGGCTCGGGCTCGCGGTGGACATCGACGCCGTGCGCCGCGTCGGCCCGCGCGTGGGTGCGACGGTCGTCGTCTCGCTGCTGCTCATGCTGGGGCTCAGCCTGGCGCTGGTGCGGCTGCTCGCCGTGTCATAGCGTTCAGCACGGTTCCGCGACGCCCCCCAGTTGCCGGCCGGCGTCGGGTATATTACTGTATCGACGTACAGGCAACCCTTACCGCTGGAGTCCGTCACGATGCCAGTCGCATTCCGGGCGCAGGGCCTCGCATGGGCCGGCGCCGCGCTCCTCGCTGCTGCGTGCGGCGGGACCGAGCCCAAGGCGGGTCCCGCCCTTGTCTTCCGCGAAGCGGCGTGGACGCCGCCCCTCGAGAAGGACATTCCGAACGACTCCCTCGGTGCGTCCATCAAGCGCGGCCTCTACCTCCTGCGGTTTACGCCCGAGTCGCTGCCGCAGTTCGCCCCCTCGTCGCTGCGTTGCACGAGCTGCCACCAGAACGACGGGCTGAAGGCGTCGGCGGCGCCGCTCACCGGCTCGCATGCGCGGTTCCCCAAGTACATGTCGCGCTCCGGTGCGGTCATCGCGCTGGATGATCGCGTGAACTACTGCTTCACCCGCTCCCTCGCCGGAAACGCCATTCCTGTCGGCAGCCGCGAGATGACCGACATCCTGGCCTATCTTGCGTTTATCTCGAAGGACGTGCCGGTGGGGACGAAGATCGCCGGCAGCGACGGCCTCCTCAGCATGAAGGACACGCTGGTGGGCGACCTCGCGCGCGGCGAGCAGCTGTACACGAGCAAGACCTGCGTCACCTGCCACGGACCGGAGGGCAAGGGGGCGGGGCCGATTCCCGCGCTCTGGGGACCGACGTCGTACTCCATCGGCGCGTCCATGGCGCGCGAGGAGCGCGCCGCGTCGTTCATCATGCACAACATGCCGCAGACACAGCCGGGGACGCTCACGGCCCAGGAGGCGTTCGATCTGGCCGCATTCATCAACTCGCATCCGCGCCCGGATTCGCCGGGCAAGGAACGCGACTGGCCCATGGGCGGCGCCCCCAAGGACGTGCCGTACAACACCAACGGGCGCGAGGCGCATCGACCGCCGGCCACGCTGGTGACGCGCGTGAACCCGCAGGGCGCACTCGTCCCCAACCCGCCCGTGGTCGGCCGCACCCGCACGCAACGGTAGCGTTCGATGACCCAGCGCATGGAACGTTCAACCCCGAAGCGGTCGCCGGCAGCCCGGGACGCCGCGGCGGCGCCCGCGGACGAGTCGATCTCGCGCCGCGACCTCATCGCGGGCGCCGCGGGCGCCCTTGGCGTGGCGGTCGCCGCCGGCCTGCCGCTCGTCGCCGGCGGGCAGGCGGCGACGGAAACGCCCGTCGCGCCGGCGCCGCCCGCCGACCCGACGAAACTGCAGGGCGCGCCCACGTCGCAGGTGGGGAGTCGCTCGCCGTTCTTCAAACCGTCACGCACCCCGTTCGGCGAGACCGTAGGCAACTCGCTCACGCCGCTCCAGGATCTCTCCGGCACCATCACGCCGGCCGACCTCCATTTCGAACGGCATCACGCCGGTATCCCGCTCATCGACCCGGCCAGGCATACGGTGCTGATCCACGGTCTCGTGGAGACGCCGCTCATGTTGACGGTGGACGAGGTGAAGCGCTTCCCGCAGGTAACGCGCACCTGCTTCATCGAATGCTCGGGCAACGGCCGCAACGCCTACCGCGATCCGAAGCCCGACCTGACGCCGCAGAAGGTCGCCGGGCTGGTGAGCAACACCGAGTGGACCGGCGTCCCGCTCAAGCTTCTCCTCGATGAAGCGGGCGCGAAGGCGAGCGCCACGTGGTTCCTCGCCGAGGGCGGCGACGCGTGCGTGATGACGCGCAGCATCCCGATGGCCAAGGCCATGGACGACGCCCTGGTGGTGTGGGCGCAGAACGGTGAACCGCTGCGTCCGGCGCAGGGCTTCCCGCTGCGCCTGCTCCTCCCGGGCTGGGAGGGAAACACGAGCGTGAAGTGGCTCCGTCGCCTCGAACTCGGCACGCGTCCGTGGGCGACGCGCTGGGAAACGAGCAAGTACACCGACCCGCTCCCCGATGGCACGGCGCGTCAGTACAGCTTTGAGATGGACGCCAAGTCCATCATCACAGCGCCGGCGTACCCCACCGCACTGACGAAGGGGTGGTGGCCGGTGAGTGGTCTCGCGTGGACGGGGCGCGGAGCGATCACGCGCGTCGAGGTGAGCACCGACAACGGCCGGTCGTGGACCGATGCCGAGCTGACGCCGACGACCGGCGTGAAGGCGCCGGTGCGTTTCACGCATCACTGGGAGTGGAACGGCAAGGCGACGGTGCTGCTCAGCCGCGCCACCGACGAGACGGGATACGTGCAGCCCACGCGCAAGGAGCTGCTCAAGGTGCGCGGCATCGGCACCGACTTCCACTTCAATCCGATCGTTGGATGGAAGGTGGCAGCGGACGGAACGGTCACCTTCCACGGGGAGACCTGACCATGCGCCGCGCGTGGGTGATTGCTCTTGCCGTCTCCAGCATGTCGGCCTGTTCGCGCGAGCCGGCGACTGTGGCCAAAGAGGCGGGAGCCGGGTTCGCCAGCCTTCCGGTGCGACACTACGGCCTCGGCCGCGCCGCCACGTCGGCTGAAGTGGCCGCACTCAACACTGATGTCGGCCCGGACGGTGAAGGACTGCCAGCGGGCTCCGGCACGGCCACCCTGGGCGCGGACCTCTACCAGAAGAAGTGCGCGATGTGCCACGGCCCCAAGGGGCTTGGCATGCCGCCCGCCTTCCCGCTGCTCATCAGCCGCGACCCGAAGGCCGAGGGCTTCAAGTTCGCGAGCGATCCCAAGCTGCCGAAGTCCATCGGCAACTACTGGCCGGATGCCACCACGGTGTTCGACTACGTGCGGCGCGCCATGCCGCTGCTGCAGCCGGGCTCGCTGACGAATGACGAGGTGTACGCGCTCACCGCGTACCTCCTCGCCGCCAACGAAGTCATCCCGATGAACGCGACGCTCGACTCGGCGTCGCTGATGCAGGTGAAGATGCCGTATCGCGACAAGTTCGTGGCCGACAACAGGCGCGGCGGCAAGGAAGTGAAGTAGCGGGCTGCCGGCGGTCTTCGCCGCCGGCAACGACATCCATTGCAGGAGAACCCCATGGCATCATCCGCAACGCAGGCCCCCCCGGCCGCCGAAGGGTCATCCAGGTTGCCCGCGTGGGCCACGCTTGGCGCGATCTTCGGCGTCGTCAGTGCGCTGAGCATCCTCACGTGGGGGCCGATCGGAGTTTCCGGCACGTATCCGCGATTCATCGGCGCCATCCTGCGCCGGCTGACGCCCGACCTTGCGCACGCCAACCCGTACCTCGAGAAGATGGGCTCGTTCCTCAAGCCCGAGACCTTCCTCGTGGTCGGCCTGCTGCTCGGCGGCTTCCTCGCCTCGAAGCTCTCGGGCGACAAGGCCGCGGCGGCCGAGTACATCCATCCGAACGAGACGTCGAGGAACAAGCGGTATCGCGACGCGTTTCTTGGTGGCATTCTCATCGTCTTCGGCGCGCGCATCGCCGGCGGCTGCACCAGCGGCCACATCATTTCGGGCATCACCCAGCTGTCGGTAAGCGGCCTGCTCTTTGCGGCCGGCGTCTTCGCCGCCGGCATCCTGACCGCCAAGATGCTGAACCGGGGGGCCCAGTCATGACCGCGACCATCTATGCCCTGATCGTCGGCGTCGCGATGGGCGCGCTCATCCAGCGCGTGCGCGCGTCGAGCCCTGCGATGATCGCCGCGAACCTGCGGCTCGAGAACCTGTCCATCATCAAGTTCATGGCAACGACCATCGCCATCGGCGCCGTCCTCGCGTACGTCCTGATGGCCGTGCTCGGCAAGGACGTGATGCACTTCGACATCAAGCCGACCTACGTGGTGGGTGTACTCGTTGGCGGACTCGTTTTCGGCGTCGGCTTCGGACTCGGCGGTTATTGCCCCGGCACGTGCGTCGTGGGCGCCGGCGAGGGTCGCAAGGACGCGCTGTTCGCGCTGCTCGGCGGCGTGGTGGGCGCGTTCCTGTTCACCATCCTCTTCACATCGGTGATCGCGCCGATGAACAAGCTGATGGACTACGGCAAGCTCACGCTCGATCAACTGCTCGGCCTGCCGGCCGTCGGCACGGCGATTGGCCTCGGCGTGATCTTCCTCGGCATCGTGTACATGCTGCCGACGGTCGTCAAGAAGCGCTGAGTTCGTGCCGGATGCAACGCGTCCCCGGCGGAGTTCCGCCGGGGACGCGTTGTTTGTGTGGAGGCCGGCCAGGCGCGCCGGCTGGCCGATGCTACTTCTTGGTCGGCGTGAAGGTGAAGCCGACGAGGATGGACTTCTCCGACATCGCGTTCTTGACGCTCGTGCCCGGGATCGCCATCGGCTTCATCATCGGGCCGGTGATGTCGTTCTCGAGCGCCACGTAGCCGGCGACGTTGATCTCGACGCCGGGGCGCACCTTGAAGCCAAGGCCGCCGCTGATGTTGTGTTGCACGACGGCGGGCGCCGGCAGGTTGAACATCGACATCGCGTCGGGAATCGGGTTGCCCGAATAGTTGTAGCCGCCGCGGAGCGTCACCTTGTCGGTGGCCGCGTACTGGGCGCCGAGGGCCACGACCATGATGTCATCCCAGCCAAAGCCCTTCACCGATCCATCGGGGTTGTATCCCGACTCGTCGAAGCCCTTGGTGCTCGAATAGGCATAGAACTTGACGTCGGCCGCCGCCTGGAACTTGTCCGTCGCCTGCCACGCCGCGCCGGCGGCGTAGATGGCCGGCGCGTCCATGCGGAACGAGAAGGTACGCGGCGTGTTGTACGTGTTCAGGTTCGGGTTTTCGTACACGGCCGTGTACTCGAAGTCCTGGAACATCTGCGGCGACGTGTACGAGAGACCGACGGCCATCTTGTCGGTCACCTGGTACTGCAAGCCGGCCTGCATGCCGAAGCCGAACGCGCCGTCGGCCGCGGCGGCGCTCGAGTAGTAGGCGCGGTCGTCCATCGTGTTGAAGTTGCCGTCCGGGCCCGGATCCACCGCGGGAGCGGCGGTCGGCATCGGGTTCACGGCAAGCGTCGCCCAGTCCACGTTGACCGCAAAGCCGAGGCGGAGCTTTGGCGTCGCATTCCACGCGACGGCGGGGACGATCTTCATGAGGCCGAAGTTCGAGTACATCTGGCCAAAGCCGTACGGGCGCGGCATCAGGATCGGGTTGGCCGGATCGGCGGCATAGTTGACGCCGAAGCCGCCGATGCCGAGGCCCGCGAGGCCGACGACGACGCCGTTGTTGAGCTTCGTGGAGAATCCGAAGGCCGGGATGGGCGTGAACTCGCTGGCGCTGGTGGTGGACCCCGTCATCGTGGCGTACGTGGACGTGACGGTGCGCTCGGGCTTCATCATCTCGAAGCCCATCTCGAGGTTGGTGCCGTCGAACGACGCGAGGCCGGCCGGGTTCACGAAGAACGAGCCGAGCAGGCTGGTGTTCGAGGCGACGGCGGCGCCGCCGAGCGCCGAGTTCACGGCGCCGACGCCGTGGAGAAAGTGCCCATCGGTGGCCCGCGCCGTGGCCGGCAGGGCCACGCAGGCAGCCAGGGCGAGCGGGATCAGAATGCGGATTTTCATGCGGGAAATGCCTCGGGACAAGTGAAGCCGCCAACGGGCACGGCGGCGGTGCGGGGAACTGGGGTGATCAATGGGAGGCCGCATAGCGCTCGAGTGCGGCGCGGATGGGCGGCGCCAGAACGGGGTCCGGCGGGAACGCCGAATCGAACGTCAGGGCGCGGCTGGCGATGCGCTCCCAGTGAGTGCGGTAGCGACCGGCTTCCGCCGGCGCCACGTGATCAAGGAGTTCAGCGCCGCAGCGTACCGCGGCCATGCCCGTGCGGTGCGCCGCCTCCGCCGAGGTACCCGCGGTTCGCCGGAACTCCGCGGACCGCTCGGCGACGCGCGAGACGAGGGGAAAGCAGAGCTCGCGGACGGCGGCGTACAGCGGTCCATGGCCCCCGGCCGGGCCCGCGGCGACGGCCACGATATTGTCGGTGCGATCGCCGGCGACGCCTGCGAACAGGCGTCCTTCGGGGCCGAGGGCGGGGAGCACCCAAAGGAGGCCGGCGTCGAGCTGCTGGTCGTGCAGGAACGGGGCGAGGGCCGGTGCGAGCGTACGGTTCCAGTGGGCCTGCAGGGCGTCGAGCGTGTCGGGGCTCATGCGCCGCCCCGCGGCGCGCCGCAGCCCGTCGGCCAGCACCGCAAGCGGCGCGCGTTCCGCCGCGGTGGGAAGGGCCTGGCGCAGCGCCCCCACCAGGAATTGCGCGCGCGGCGCCGAGGGCGGCTCGGTGCCCGCCGCCTGCGTGAGCGCGTCAGCGAGGGCGGCGGTGCCCGCCGACGGATAGTAGAGCGGAACGAAGTGCAGGATGTCGTAGCGGCCGCCGCGTGACAGTGTACGGCCGAGGTCGGTGGTCCGCGCCGCGCCCGTGGCGGTGAACGGAAAAGCGCCCGTGCCCGTAACACCGAGAGAGTCGAGCAGGTGATACCACGACGCGGCGGCGGGCGGCGACGCGAGACGCCACTGCGCGGCGGCAGCGGTCGGCACGGCGCAGGCCACCGCGACGGCGAGCCGGGCGATCTGGCGTGCAGAATGCGATATTGCTATATTCATAAACACACATATAGTGTGCCACGGTCGCGACCCCGCCGCGAGAGCATTTCCCCGACCGGTTTTCAGCTATACCTTTATGTGCATGACCGCCCGCACACGATCCCGCGCCAAGCGCGTCCCGACGCCGGAACTGCTCGAGCTCATCGCCGAGCGGTTCCGGGCCCTCGCCGAGCCGACCCGGCTCGCCATTCTCCACGCGCTTGAAGGCAAGGAGCGCACCGTCACGGAACTCGTCGAAATGACCGGTCTGGGGCAGGGGAACCTGAGCAAGCACCTGCAGCAGCTGCACAGCTGCGGCTACGTGAGCCGCCGGCGTGACGGGCTGTTCGTGCACTACGCCCTGGCGGACAAGGACGTGCTGGCGCTGTGCGAGATCATGTGCAACCGGATCGAAAGCGAGCTCGACGTCTCCCACAAGATCGTCGCGGCGCGGTAGGGGCGGACGGCAGGCTGGGCGCCGGGTTCCTTCGGGGGACCCGGCGCTCTGTGCATCTGGGGAACTGCAACGGCCTTGCCACGGATCACGCGGATCAAAGGCGGATGAACACGGATTCCTTCATTGGGGGTTCCCCAAGGAGGATCCGCGTTCATCCGCCTGCAATCCGTGTGATCCGCGGCAAGGCCGTTGCCATTCGCCCGGGCGGCGGCAAGGGGGGCTTGCATTCTACTGTATAACTACTTAGTTATATAGCAGAATAGCAATGCGACGCGGATCCGCGCCGCCCAGGCCCACCCCACACTCCCGACCATGACCCGACGGTTGCTCCTCGCGGCCGCTCTCGCTGGTGCTGTGCCCGCGACCGCCCAAACCCCGACGCCCCAGCCTCGCCTGACGCTCGCCGAGGCGCTGCGGCGCGCCGACGGCGCGGCGTACGCCAACCGCGGCGCGCGCGCCGCGGCCGAGGGCCAGCGCGCCACCGCGCGCGGCGCCCTGCGCGGCGTCCTCCCCGCCCTCGGCGCGGACGCCTCGGCGCTCCGCACCACCGACCCCATCAACGCCTTCGGCTTCTCGCTCAAGCAGCGCGGCGTCTCGATGGCGAGCTTCAATCCCGCGACGCTCAACGACCCCACGGCGACGACCAATTACGCGGCGGGGCTCACGCTCCAGCAGCCCCTCGTGAACGCCGACGCCTGGGCCGGCCTGCGCGCCGCGCGCACTGCCGCCGCCGCCACCGAGGCGCAGGCGCAGTGGACCCGCGTCACCACCCGCGCCAACGTGGTGCAGGTCTTCTACGGCGCCGTCGTGGCCCGCGAAATGGCCGTGACCATGCTCGCCGCCGACCGCGCGGCCCGTGAACATGTGCGTGCCGCAGAACTGGCGGCCACCAATGGACTCGTGACACGGTCCGACGCCCTGCTGGCCCGCGTCCGCGCCGGCGAGGTGGAGGCGCAGCTCCTGGAAGCGCAGTCGCGCGCACGTCTCGCCCGTGCCCAGCTCGCGTTGCTTCTCGGCGCGCCGGGAGACACGGCGTTTTCGCTTCCCGACTCGCTGCCGCTCGCGGTCGGGCCGGCGCCGGCGCGCGATGCCGTGATGACGCGCGCCGATGTGAAGGCCGCCGGCCTCGCGCGTGACGCGGCGCGTTTTGACCGCCAGCGCGCGGGCGCCTCGATGCTGCCGCGCCTCAACGGCTTTGCGCGCTACGAGTGGAATGCTCCAAATCGCGTCGCCGCCGGCAAACCGATGTGGACGGTGGGCGCGATGCTCTCCTGGTCGCCGTTCGGCGGCGGGGCAGAACTCGCCGACCTCCAGGGCGCGTCGGCGCGCCTGCGCGGCGCCGAGGTGCAGGCCGAGGGGGCGAGCGCCGCCGCGGCGCTCGAACAACAGGATGCCGACGAGGCCTGGCGCGTCGCCGAAGCGCGTGCCGCCATCGCCGACACCGCGGTGCGGCAGTCCGACGAAGCGCTGCGCATCGTGCGCCGCAAGTACGAGGGCGGACTCGCCGGCATCAGCGAACTGCTCGATGCCTCGGCCGCCAATACCCAGGCGCGCCTGATGCGCTCCGATGCCCGTTACCGCCTGATCGCCGCCGCTGCCGCGCGGCTCCGGGCGTGGGGAGGCGATCCTGCCCTCCTCGCATCCCTTGATTCCGACTCCCGCTAGGACCCTTCCCATGCGTAATACGATTCTGATTCGGGCCGGTGTGATTCCGGCCATCCTCCTCGCCGCCGCATGCAGTGGCGACGAGCAACCGGCCGGCGCGATGCCGGCCGCCGCGACCGGGCCCACCGCCGCGGTCGTGGACACGATGATGCCCGCAGTCTTTGAAGCCTCCGGCCCCGCGCTCCCCGTCGCCGAGGCGACGCTGAGTACCAGGTTGATGGGCGCGGTCACCGCGGTGTTGGTGACCGAGGGCACTCGTGTGGCCGCTGGCGCACCGCTGGTGCGACTCGACGCCGCGGACCTCGACGCGAAGTCGCGGCAGGCATCGGCGGGTATCGCCGCCGCCGAGGCCGCACATCGCGAGGCGCAGGCACAGGCGACGCGCATTCGCGCGCTGTATGCTGACAGCGCCGCGCCGCGCGCGCAGCTGGACGCCGTGGAGGCCGGGCTGGCCCGCGCCACGGCGGGACTCGAGGCGGCGCGTGCCGGCTCCTCGGAACTCAACGCCGTGCGCGCCTACGGTGTGCTGCGCGCGCCGTTCGCTGGCGTCGTGACACACCGCTTCGTGGATGTCGGGGACTTCGCCGCGCCCGGCGCACCGCTCGTGACCGTACAGGACGCGTCGCGCCTGCGCATCAGCGCCGCGGTGCCAGCCGCCATGGCCCGGCGCGTGAAAGCCGGTATGAAGCTCGACGCACGCATCGAGGGCGAGGCCGTGCAGGCCACTGTCGAGGGTGTGGTGCCCTCGGCCGCCACGATGTACACGATCAATGCAATCGTCGCCAACCGCAACGGCGCGCTGCCTGCTGGCGGGTCGGCGACGCTCGCCGTGCCGGGTGGCAGCGCCGAGCGCACGCTGCTTGTGCCGCGGTCGGCGATCGTGCGCGAAGGCGACCTGACCGGAGTGCGCGTGGTGCGCGACGGCCGCTCGGAACTCCGCTGGGTGCGTCTTGGCGACACCTTTGGCGACCGCGTGGTGGTGCGCACGGGCCTTCAGGCCGGGGAGCGCGTCGCGCTCGCCGGCGCGGGGCGCTAGCCGTGGGCATCGCCGGACGCATTGCCCGTTCCTTCCTCACGTCGAAGCTGACGCCGCTCGTGACCATGGCCTCGCTGGCCGTGGGCGCGATCGGCCTGATGGCGACGCCGCGCGAGGAAGAACCCCAGATCTCGGTGCCGATGGTGGACGTGATGGTCGCCATGCCGGGCGCCGGCCCAACGGAAGTGGAGAATCACCTGGCGCGTCCGCTCGAGCGTCGCATGTGGGAACTGCCCGGGGTGGACCACGTCTACGCGATGAGCGGCGACGGCTACGCCGTGGTGACAGTGCGGTTCAAGGTGGGCGAGGACCAGGAGCGTTCCGTGGTCCGCGTGCACTCCAAGCTCCAGTCGGACATGGACCTCATCCCGTCGGGCGTGCTCCCGCCGCTGGTAAAGCCGCACGCCATCGACGACGTGCCGGTGCTGGCCATCACGATCCACGGCGGCACCGACATCAACGCGCTGCGCCAGGTGGCGCTGCACCTCGAGGACGAAGTGCGCACGGTGGCGGACGTCGCGGCCACCTCCGTTATCGGCGGGCAGCCGCGCGAGATCACCGTAACCATGGATGCGACGCGACTCGCCGTGGCCGGCGTGACGCCGGGCGAAGTGGCGATGGCGCTGCAAGGCGCCAACGCGCGTTTGCAAGCCGGCGAATACAGCGCCGGCAATGCTGTGGTGCGCGTGGGCGTGGGAGCCGCGCTGGCGACGGCAGCCGACGTTGGTCGCGTCGTGGTGAGCACGCGAACGGGCGCCCCCGTGTACGTGGCGTCGGTGGCGACAGTGACCGAGGGCTACGGCGAGCCGACCAACTACGTGTCGCATCTCGCGCCGGGCAAGGAGGCCGAGGCGGCCGTGACGCTGCAGGTGGCCAAGCGCCACGGGGCCAATGCGACGACGGTCGCCGAGGAGGCGCTGCACCGCGTGGAGGCGGCGCGCGCGCGCCTGCTCCCCGCCGGCGTCACGTATGAGGTGACGCGCAACTACGGTGAGACGGCGGCCGAGAAGGCCGGCGAGCTCATCCTGCACCTGATCATCGCCACGCTGTCGGTGACGCTGCTCATCGGCTTCTTCCTCGGCTGGCGCGAGGCGCTGGTGGTGCTGGTCGCCGTGCCGGTGACGCTCGCCCTGACGCTGTTCGCGTATTACGCCCTCGGCTACACGCTCAACCGCATCACGCTCTTCGCCCTGATCTTCTCCATCGGCATTCTCGTGGACGACGCCATCGTCGTGGTGGAGAACATCTACCGGCACCTGCAGATGGGACGCGTGGGCGCCGAGGATGCGGCCGTCGAGGGCGTGGACGAGGTGGGCAACCCGACGATCCTCGCCACGTTCACGGTCATCGCGGCGATCCTGCCGATGGCGTTCGTGTCGGGGCTGATGGGTCCGTACATGCGCCCCATCCCGGTGGGAGCGTCGGTGGCCATGCTGGCTTCGCTCGCCGTGGCGTTCATTGTCACGCCGTGGCTGGCGCTGCGACTGCTGCGCGGCCATGTGAAGCCGCTCGCCGCGCCGGTGGAAGGGCGCGAGCACGAGCCCGAAGAGGCGTCGAAGTTTGCCAAGTTTTACGCCGGCATCATGGAGCCGCTCATGAACAACCGCACGCGCCGCATGCGATTCTATGCCGGCGTGGGCGTGCTGCTGGTGGGTTCGGTGGCGCTGGTAGGCGTGAAGCTGGTGCAGGTGAAGATGCTTCCCTTCGACAACAAGTCGGAGTTCCAGGTGGTGCTCGACTTCCCGGAGGGGACGGCACTGGAGACGTCGCAGGCGGCCGCGCGGCAGATCGCCGAGTACATGCGCAGCGTGCCTGAGGTGACGCATACGCAGGTGTATGCCGGCACGGCGGCTCCGTTCAACTTCAACGGCCTCGTGCGGCACTACTTCATGCGGCGCGGCGCCAACGTGGCCGACCTGCAGGTGAACCTGAAGCCCAAGGGCGAACGGTCGCGGCAGAGCCATGACATCGCGGTGGCGGCGCGTCCGGCGGTGGATTCCATCGCCCGGATGTTCGGCGCGCGCGCCAAGGTCGCGGAGATTCCGCCGGGACCGCCGGTGCTCTCGACGCTCGTGGCCGAGATCTATGCCCCGACCGACTCGCTGCGCGTAGCGGCGGCGGAGCAGGTGAAGCAGATCATGGAGACCACGCCCGGCGTGGTGGACGTGGACTGGAGCATCGACGCCCCCGGCGTGCAGCGGCGGTTCCGGGTGGACCGCGTGCGCGCCGCGCAGGACGGGGCGAGCGTGGAGCAGATCGCGCGCACCCTGGTGCTCGCGCTCAACGGCATGCCGGTGACGGGTGCGATGGCGGAGCAGGCGCGCGAAGGCGTGGCCATCACACCGCGGCTCGCGGCGCGCGACCGGTCGTCGGAGTCGGCGCTGCTCGGCATGCCGGTGGCGACCGCATTTGGGCCGCGGCCGCTGGCCCGGTACGTCTCGGTGGATTCGATGACCATCGAGAGCACGCGCATGCGGCGCAACCTGCGCCCGGTGGTCTACGTCACCGGCGATGTGGCGGGGTCGGTGGAGGCGCCGGTCTACGCGATTCTCGCGATGAACGAGCGCATTGACTCGCTGCGCGTCAATGGGGCGCAGATTCACCGGTACAACGCCACGCAGCCAGACCGGCTGGACGAGGTGGCGCTCAAGTGGGACGGCGAGTGGCAGGTGACCATCGAGGTCTTCCGCGACCTCGGCATCGCCTTTGCCATCGTGCTGCTGCTCATCTACGTGCTCGTGGTCGGCTGGTTCCAGTCGTTCTCGATTCCGCTGGTGATCATGGCGCCCATTCCGCTGACGCTCATCGGCATCCTGCCGGGGCATGCGCTCACGGGGGCGTTCTTCACGGCGACGTCGATGATCGGGATGATCGCGCTTGCCGGCATCATCGTGCGCAACTCGATCCTGCTCGTCGACTTCATTCAGCTGGCGCAGGACCGCGGGCGCTCGCTGCGCGAAGCGGTGCTCGAAGCGGGCGCCGTGCGGTTCCGTCCCATCGCGCTCACGGCGGCGGCCGTGGTGGTGGGCGGCATCGTGATGGTGCTCGATCCGATCTTCCAGGGGCTGGCCGTCGCGCTGATCAGCGGCGCGATCGTGGCGACCCTGCTCACCATGGTGGTCGTGCCGCTCCTCTACTGGGAGCTCCAGCGCACGGCCGGGGGGAACGACTGATGAAGATGTTCTGGATCATCTATGCCGGCCCGCGCTCGCTGCGCGTCACCGAGACGCTCCTCGCGCATGGCGCCGCGGGTTACACCGAGTTTCCGAAAGCGCACGGGGCGGGAACCCATGGCCCGATTCAGGGCACCCGCGCCTGGCCGGGCGAGGAAACCGTGATCACGTCCGTCGTGTCTGGTGAACGCGCCGCCGAGGTAGCCGCCGGGCTCTCGGCGTTGCAGGACACACTCACGCCCGGCGAGCGGCTGCACTTTGCGATTCTCCCGGTCGAGCAATTCCGCTAACCCCGCACCCCGCACCCCTTCTCCTCACTCGAACATCATGTGCCCTGACAACATCATCCGCCGCTTCGCCGGCGTCTTCATTCTGCTGAGCGTCGCGCTCGGCATGCTCGTCGATCCGCGCTGGTACTGGTTCACCGCCTTCGTGGGCGCAAACCTGTTGCAGTCGAGCTTCACGAACTTCTGCCCGCTGGAGCGCATCCTCGGCGTCTTCGGCGTCGCGGGGTGCAAGCGCGCTGCGTAGAGCCTCGCGTTGCCTCAGGGAACGGCAACTGCCTTGCCACGGATTACACGGATAAGAGGCGGATGAACACGGATTCTCTTATGGGGTTTCGCCGAGAGGGATCCGCGCTCATCCGCCTGAATCCGTGTCATCCGCGGCAAGGCAGTTGCAGTTAGCAGGCGTCTCCGTCATCGAGGCGCAGCAAGCGCGCTGCGCAGAGCCTCGCGATTGCTGAGGGAACGGCAACTGCCTTGCCACGGATTACACGGATCAGGGGCGGATGAACACGGATTCTCTTATGGGGTTTCGCCGAGAGGGATCCGCGCTCATCCGCCTGAATCCGTGTCATCCGCGGCAAGGCAGTTGCAGTTAGGAGGCGTCTCCGTCATCGAGGCGCAGCAAGCGCGCTGCGCAAAGCCTCGCGTTTGCTGAGGGAACGGCAACTGCCTTGCCACGGATTACACGGATCACAGGCGGATGACCAGGGATTCGTTCAATGGGGGTGTCCCCACGAAGCATCCGCGGTCATCCGCTTACAATCCGTGTGATCCGTGGTAAGCAGTTGCAGTTCTCGCGCGGACCTCTCGATCACGCCGTCTCAAAAGTGCTGTCAGGTTGACGCACCTCGACGGTTTGCCCACGCCTCGAACGCCTGCCGCGAACTCAACCGTGGCGTGAAGCCGAACACCGCCTTGAGCCGCGCGTTGTCGAGCACAGGGCGGTAGCGCAGGAAATCCACCTGCGCGGGGCCGTAGCGCGTGAGCCCCAGCGGGTGCAGGACGGCGAGCGCTCCCTTCAGCAGCCCGGCGGGCAGGCGAAGCACGGGCTTGCCGAGCGCCGCACCGATCTCATCGATGGTCATCGCGCCGTCGCCCGCGACGTTGAAGATCCCCGTCACGGGCGACTCGATCGCGCGCACGAGCGCGGCCACCAGGTCGGCGTCGTGAATGAAGACGAACGGCGACGCCGACCCGCGAATGGCCAGCAGGCGCGGCTTCTCGAACAGCGCCGTGATCTGGTTGTTCACCGACGCACCGAGGATCGTCCCGACGCGAAAGACCACCTGTTCCAGCGCGGGATGCTCGGTGCGCGCGCGGGCCAGCAGCTCCTCGACGAGCCGCTTGTGCCAGCTGTACGCGAACGCCTCATTGCCGCGCACCGCGTGCTCCTCGGTGAGCCACGCGGGGTTGTCGGCGTGGTAGCCGTACGCGGCGCCGCTGGACGTCACGACCAGGCGCCGCACGCCGGCCGCGACGCAGGCCTCGAGCACGCGTTCCGTCCCCTCCACATCGACGCTATACTCGAACGCCCGCGTGCTCCCCTTGGCGGGCGTCACGATGGAGGCGAGGTGGATCACGCACGTGACGCGGTGCGCCCGCAGGTCGGCGGCGAGTCCCGTCGCACGCACGTCGTGCCGCAGGAACGTCGCGCCCACCGGGAGCGACGGCGGTTCGCGCACGTCGGCGCCGATGACGGCGCCGAGCCGGCCGGCGGCGACATGCGCCGCCAGGGCGTCGAGCAGGAGCCGGCCCACGTAGCCCGACGACCCGGTGACCAGGACCCGCGCGGCATTCATGCGACGCCGGTCGGCGGCAGCGGGCGGCGGCTCCAGAACGTCGCGAGGCTGAGCCCCGCGACCACGTGCCAGATGCCCCACCACGCGGCGACGATCGCCGCGCCGCCGAGTCCGCCGAAGAAGGTGAAGACGAGGATGAGGCCGAGACCGGAGTTCTGGATCCCCACCTCGAACGACACCGCGCGCCGGTCGCGCACCGGCAGGCCAAAGGCCGCCGCGGTCCAGTAGCCCGTCGTCAGCGCAATCGCATTGTGCAGGAAGACGGCGATGACGACGCGCCCCACGTACTTCACGAAGTACTGCCAGTTGGCGGCGAGCGCGAGCACCAGGAACGCCACGAAGATGCCGATGGAGAGCCGCTTCATCGGCACCCGCACGCGGTCGGCGAAGCCGGGCCAGCGCCGCTGGACGAACATGCCGGCGGCGAGCGGAAGGCCGAGCAGCAGGAAGATCGTGACGAACATCTCCACCGGATCCACCGCCACGGCGCGCAGAATGGCGCGCGTCGGCGCGTACATCGAACCCCAGAACCGCAGCACCAGCGGGGTGGCCACCACCGCGAGCACCGTGGACGTCGAGCTGATGCTCACCGAGAGCGCGGTGTTGCCCTTGGCCAGGTGGACGAGGAAGTTGGAGATGTTGCCGGCCGGACAGCTCGCCACAAGCATCATGCCCAGTGCGACGCTCGGCGGCGGCTTGATGGCGAGCACGAGGAGGAAGGTGACGGCGGGAAAGACCAGGTAATGGCCGGCAAGCCCGATGAGCACCGGGCGCGGCCGCTCCAGCACCCGCCGAAAATCCTCGGCCTTGAGGTCGAGGGCCACGCCGAACATCACGATCCCGAGGATCGCGTTGAGCAGGTGCAGCGTCGCGGGGCTGAAGTTCAGCCGGACGGCGTCGATGCCGCTCATCTCCCCTTGGGTTCCTGGTGCATCGCCTTGAAGTGCACCAGGCCCGGCGCCCACATGTGCGCCACGGGATCGACGTCCACGTGGATCACGGACGGCCCGTTGACCGCGAGCGCGCGCGAGATCGCATGCGACAGGTTTTCGGCGTCCGCCACGCGCTCGGCGTGCGCGCCCATCGCCTGCGCGATGCGGGAGAAGTCCATCTCGCCGAGGTCCGTCCAGAGATTCTCATCCGGGGCGAGGCGCTTGCGGAGGAGCATCTTGAGCGGACGCAGCGCGAACGACTGGTTGATCTTCACCATCCCCCACTGCCGGTCGCACAGCACGAGCCAGACGATGCGCATCTTGTGGCGCACCGCGGTCTCGATCTCCTGCGGATGCATCCCCGCCGCCCCGTCGCCGATGACGCAGCAGACTGGCACGTCGGGGGAAGCGATCGCCGCGCCGAGCGCCTGGCCCATCCCGGCGCCCAGCATCCCCATCTTGAAGGTGGAGAGCAAACGACCGGGGGCGTGCACGGCGTGGTAGAACATTGCCCACACGGCGGTGTTGCCTCCGTCGGCGATGAACGGCGACTCGGGTGGGAAGAGGCGTCCGCAAACGGCGCCGGCGTGTGCGGGATGCATGGGCGATCCCGCGTTGCGCAGCGGCTGGTCGAGCTTCGCCTGATACCGGGCGATCAGCGTCCGGTACTTCTTCATCCGCTCGCGTCGGAAGCTGAGGCTCATTTCGCCGCGCCGCGCCTCGAGGCGCGTCCGCAGCGCGGCGAGGAAGACGCCGACGTCGGCGTTGATGCCGACGGTCACCGGCTTGTTGGCGCCGATGATGCGGTCGTCAATGTCCACCTGCACCGTGGGCTGCTCGGCCGGTGCGCGCCAGTACGGCGGCTTGCCCCACCAGTCGGTCTCGCCGAGCCGCGAGCCGAGGATCAGCGCGGCGTCGGCATCGCAGCGCACGATGGAGTTCAGCTTGACGTGCGTCATCGGGATGGCGTACGGCGACGCCTCGCTGATGACGCCGCGCGCCGACCAGCTGGTGGTGACCGGCGTCTCGAGCAGGTCGGCCACCGCTTGCAGCGCGTCGAAGGCGCGGGCGTGCAGCACGCCGCTGCCGGCGTGAATGACGGGCATCTCGGCGCGCAGCAGGACATCGGCCGCCGCGTCAACCTGCGCTGCATCCACGCCCTGCGGGGCGGTGCGGCGATACGCGGAGGGCGCGAGGATGGCGGGGTCCGATGCGAACTTCCCGTTCATCAGGTTCTCGGGCACGTCCAGGTGTGCGACACCGGGGCGACCGTCCCAGCACGCGCGGAGCGCCGCGCGCGCCAGTTCCGGCAGCCGGTCGAAGCTGGGCACCGCGCGGCTCCACTTGGCAAACGCGCCGATGACCGCGGACTGGTCGAATCCCTGGTACGTCCCCGTGCGCAGCGGGTACATGGCCCCGGTGCGGCGCGCACTCGTGATGCAGAGCAGGCGGTTGCCCTCGGCTTCTTCCACCACGAGTCCGGGGAGGATGTTGGCGACGCCGGGACCGTTGCTCGCCATGCAGACGCCGAGCCGGCCCGTCAGGCGCGCGTAGGCGGCGGCGGCATGGGCGGCGCTGGCCTCGTGCCGCGGGGTGATGAGGCGGATGCCCTGGCGCTTGAGCGCGGTATAGAAGCCGAAGTAGGTGCCGTCGATGATGCCGAACACGACCTCGACGCCTTCAGCCTTCAGCGTGCGGGCAAGGACTTCACCGCCAGTGGTTTCGCTCATGACTCGGGCTGCGGAAGGTGGGGCACAGTGCGGTGCGGGGTGCACGGTGGGGTGAACGGGCACGGGCACGGTGGGGTGCACGGGGCAGGGGACCGCGCTCGCATTGCAGAATCTACGCATGGAGCATCCGCCGTCCATCTGCGCAGCGCGCCGGGCACATCGCCTGCGGTCGTGCGCCTTGCGTAGAGGGGCCTGCACGCGCGAGGTTGACTTGTTCATCCGCACACGGGAGTTACGGCACGTGGGTCACCTGGCGGCACCAACACGCGCGAAGCTGGTCCTCGCATTCGCCGCGGTCTACCTGATTTGGGGTTCCACGTACCTCTTCATCCGTTTCGCCATCGAAACGGTGCCACCGTTCCTCGTGGGCGGAATCCGCTTCGTTGTGGCAGGCGGCGTGATGTATGCCTGGCTCCGCATGCGCGGCGCGGCGCGCCCGACGCTCGCGAACTGGAAGTCGGCGTTCATCATCGGGCCGCTGATGATGACCGGGGGCAACGGCGGCATCGTCTGGTCGGAGCAGTTCGTCGCGTCCGGCGTCGTCGCACTCCTGGTGGCGCTCGTGCCGCTCTGGATGCTGCTCCTCGGCTGGATGCGCAGCGGGCCGCGGCCGTCGGTGCGCGAGTGGTTCGGCGTGATGACCGGGCTGGTCGGCGTCGCCATGCTGGTTTCCACCGACGGTAACCCCGCGCACGGCGGCATCGGTCCGCTGGCGGCGCTCGTCCTGATCCTCTCCACGCTGAGCTGGTCGGTGGGCTCGATGATCGCCCGCGACGCGCCCTTGCCCGCGTCGCCGCTGCTTGCCACGGCCATGGAGATGCTGGCGGGCGGCGTGGGCATGCTCCTCATCGCGCTCGTGCGCGGCGAGTTCGCGCAGTTGGCGACCAGTGATGTCTCGTGGCTCTCCGGACTCTCCATCGCCTACCTCGGCGTCTTCGGCTCCATTGTGGCGTTCACGGCGTACAAGTGGCTGCTCACCCGCGCCTCACCGGCGGCGGTGGGGACGTACGCCTTCGTGAACCCAGTGGTGGCCGTCGCGCTCGGCTGGGCGTTCGCGTCGGAGCCGCTGACCATGCGCACTGTGGGGGCGATGGTCGTGATCGTCGGCGCCGTGGTGACCATCACCCTGCGGCCGCGCCACGCGGTGCTGGCCGACCCCGCCGAGTAGGGCGGAACTCAAGGCACAGTCAGACGACTACTGCCTACCACGGATGACACGGACAGGAGTCGGATTCACACGGATCCTGCTTCTTGGGGTTCCTCCATCAGGGCATGATCCGTGTGCATCCGGCCAAAATCCGTGTCATCCGTGGTATGCAGTGCGCAGTTGAGGCGATCGCCCCTCATGTCACGCCCGAACATAGGGAGGCGCGCGCGGGAAGCGCAGCGTATCTTTGCGCTCGATGACCGACCACGGATCTCGCGGAATGCCCGGCGGCGGCGCCGGCGCCGGCACGGCCTCGACGGTGTCGCCCTCGGTGGCGCCGTCGCGCGCGATGCTGCGCGAGACGGACGCGCCGCTCTGGGCGATCATCTTTGCCGGCGGCATCGGGTCGCGCTTCTGGCCGCTCAGCACGCCGACGCGGCCCAAGCCCCTGCTGCGCCTGGTGAGCGAGCAGCCGCTGCTGGTGGACACGGTGCAGCGCCTGGCGCCGGCCATCCCCGCCGACCGGGTGCTGGTGCTCACGAGCCGCGACATCGCCCCCGCCATCCGGGCGGCGCTCGTCACGGTGCCGGAGATGAACATCCTGGTCGAGCCGCGGCCGCTGGGCACCGCGGCTGCGCTCGCCTGGGGAGCGCAGGAAGTGGCGCGCCGCGCCGGGCCGCATACGCTCTGCTGCGCGATGCACGCCGACCTCGCCGTCGGCTTCCCCGATGAGTTCCGGCGCGTCCTGCGCCGCGCCGGTGCCGTGGCGGAGCGCGAGGACGCGCTCGTCGCCGTGGGCGTGCGGCCGTCGCGGGTGGAGCCCGCGTTCGGCTACATCCGCCCCGGGGACCCCGTGGACGAGCAGCAGACGCTCGCCGACGGCGGCGTGCACGAGGTGGCGGCGTTCATCGAGAAGCCGAGCGAGGCCGAGGCGATGCTGCACATCTCCGCCGGTGCGCTCTGGCACTCCGGCATACTCCTCGGCACGGCGACCGGATTCCTCACGCAGCTTGACGAGAAGACCATGGAGCTGCGGGACGGCTTCGATGCGTTGCGGTCGGGCAACCTGCCGGCTTTTGTCGGCAGCATCCGGTCGGTGGACATCGAGCGCGGGCTCCTGGAGCGCGGGCCGCGGCTGCTGGTCATCCCGGGCGACTTCGAGTGGGACGACGTGGGCACGTGGGCGTCGCTGCGGCGTGCGCGCGCGCTCGACGACGACGGCAATGGCGTGGTGGGAACGGCCCACTTCGTGGACGCCGATTCGAACATCGTCCACGGCGAGTCCGGCGTGGTCGTGCTCTACGGCGTGTCCAAGATGCTCGTCGTGACCCTGCCCGGGCTGACGTTCGTCACGCCGCTCGACCGGGCGGCGGATCTCAAGCCGCTGCTGGACGCGCTGCCGGGGTCAATGCGGATCGACCCGACGGGCGAACGCGGCCGGTGATGCCGCCACCGCGCCGGTGGATGCGGCGTGGTGAGTGGCTCGCCGAACGCAATGGGCCTACCGGGCGGACATGGTCAGGCGCAGCGTGCGCCCGGGCTGCGGCAGTCCGCACTGATCGTACGCGGTGACGTCGCCCACATTGTCGAGACCGAGCAGCGCGCGGAGCCGCTTGAACGGGCCCATGCCCGAGAGGGCGAACTCGCGTTGCACCGACACGTCGGACATCAGGCGCCCCTGCAGTTCGTCCTCGCGCTGGGTATCGGCGTTGAGGCAGTACTGCCGGCCGGCGAAGCGCGCCGTGGCGGCGGCCCGAAGCTGCGCGGACATGGGAAGCCCAATCTCGAGCCGGCCCCTTGTCTCCGGATTGTTCTCCGCGTGCCGGCGCTGGTCGCCGGCGCTTTCGTCGACGACCCTGATGCGCTGGAGAGCCAGGTCGCCGCTCAGCGTCACGGCGCGGCCGGCCGCCGCGCCGAACACGACGCCGCCGAGCAGTTCGACGCCCGTGCTTTCGATGCGATCGCGGTTCACGCGCATGAACCGGGTGGGATCGGCCAGCGTGATGCGCACGACCGCATCGTCGAGGCGGTGGCGGAAGCCGATGACCTGCAGCGAGGACTGCGTGGTCGCGGGCAGGAACTGGCTGACCGTGACGCCGCCCTCGAAGCCGAGCAGCGATTCCGGAACGAGGTCCGGGTTCGGCAGGAATCGGTTGAGCGCGCCGGAATACAGCTCGCGCAGCGACGGGAAGCGCGCGCGGTCGCTCACGCTCGCATGCCAGCTCGCGCGGGGGCTGAGCTCGTGGGAGATCCCCGCCCGCCAGCCGGGACTGCGGAACGTCTCCTCCTGCGGTGTCCGGCCCCCGGACTCCAGCGTGCTGGCCCGGTCGATGACAACGCCGCCCACCAGCTTCGTGCGGCGGCCCACCGCTGCCTCGACCTCGACGCCGGCGCTGCTCAGGGTCTGGCGGTAGTCCACCGCTGCCGCGGGCGCGAGGGTCTCTTCGTAGCGAATGTCGGCGGCCGAAAAGCTGGCGCGCAGCATCGCGGCGCCCAGCGAATGCGTGAGGAGCGTGCGCAGCGACGCCGTGCGCTCGTCGCCGAACTCCTGCGCGCTGATCGTGCGGTAGCTGCGATCGGCGTAGCTCTCGATCTTCAGCGAGCCATGGTTGATGCCGACGCCGACTTCGAGCGATCCCAGGCCCAGCCGCGAGCTGATCAGTCCCGTGTTCGCCGACGCCATGGCGATGACGCGACGGGTGTAGGGATACCGCCAGAGCCGCGGCGAGCGGATGTGTTCCTCCGGCGGCACGCCTTTCTCCGCGTCGTAGGCGGAGACGAGGACCCCGAGCGAGCGACCGCCGATGCGGCTCCACCGCAGTGAGGCGAATCCGTCCACCTGACGCAGGTCGGTGCCGGTGCGCAGGCCGCGGCGCGCGGTCGAGTCGAACGCCCCCGCCGGCAGCGACAGGCCGTCGCGACGGCGATGGGCAACGCCGACGCTCAGCGACAGGGCGCCATCGCGTATGTCGGCGAGCCGGCGCCCAAGGCCGAGCGAGCCGACCGTGGCACCGGTCTGATCGATACCGGCGCCCGCCCACGCGCGCCCGCCTGCCGTTTCGCTGAAGGCATCATGGCTGACCTCGATGGTGCCGCCAAGCGAGTTTGGGCCGTTGAGCAAGGACCCCAGCCCGCGGATGACGACCAGCCGTTCCGCGCCAGTGATCGGGACCAGCGACGGGTCGGTGCGATGATCCCATCCCAGCGTGATGGGAACGCCGTTGAGCAGCACCGAAGACTGACGCGCGTCGGAGCCGCGCACCGAGATCTCCGCTTCACCGCGCGAGTTCTGGCGGACGAGCACGAACGGCGTCTCCTTGAGCGCCTGTTCGAGCATGGGGGCAGGCGACGCGCGGATCTCCGCCGGGCGCACGACCACGGCCGCGGCACCGCTGACGACCGCTGCGGAGCGCGTGGCACTGATGCTCACCGCCTCAAGCCGCTGCCCCGTTCGCCCCACCTTGGTCGTGTCGCGCGTGGCCTGCGCGCCGCCGACGGCCGGGAGGCCAAGCACGGCCAGCGCGTAGAACGTCGGGCAGGACGGAAACGGAAGACGCATGCAGCGGGAGACGCGGGGGCGAGCGGGTGAGTACGCCGGGCGATCCGACGTCACATGTCGCACGTGGGCGGCCAGGACAACACGGCCATTCCTCTAAAGGTAGTACGCGCGGCAGGATGGAAGCGTTCGCCGCACCGGTCGTCGCGAATTGGGATCGCGATCGCGGATGGCGCACAGCGACACTCGGGCGCCGTTGCGCCAGTCGCCATCCGCATTCGAGGTCCCGGATCGCGATCCGGATTCCATGTCCTCAATCAGTGGTAGATTGCAGTCGTGCCCGCCCCCTTTTTCTACCGCCTTTCCAACGGCTTCCGCATCACGGTGCGGCCGGCCTTCCTGCGTGATCAGTCCTCGGTCGCGCAGGGGCAATTCGTCTTCGCGTACTTCGTGCGCATCGAGAACGTCGGCACGCGGACGGCACAGCTGCTCTCACGCCGCTGGCTCATTCACGACGACGCCGGTGATGATACCGAGGTCGTGGGCGACGGCGTCGTGGGAGAGCAGCCGGTGCTGTCGCCCGGCGGCGTCCATGAATACCAGAGCTTCTGCGTGCTCAAGGGGCGGAGCGGCTTCATGGAAGGCGAGTACTTCTTCCAGGCGGAAGACGGGGAGCGCTTTGCGTGCGAGATCCCGCGGTTTGCGCTCGTCGCGGAGGGATGGTAGCGTCCGGCATGGTTGAAGGCGTCGGCCGGTACACGCGCGAGGCGGTTGCGGGCATGGGCTCCGCCGGGCGCATGGTCTTCGGAGCCATCCGGGCCTCCCGTGATGTGCGCACCTGGCGACCCCACGCCACCGAGCAGATGATGAAGCTCGGGGTGGGGTCGCTGCCCATCGGCATCCTCATCGCCTGCTTCACGGGCATCGTCCTCGCCCTGCTGGCAAGCTATGCGTTCACCAACGCCGTGCCGCGCTACCTCGTCGGCACCCTCGTGCAGAAGACGGTGATGATGGAACTCGCACCGGTGCTCACGGGCCTCGCCCTCGCCGGACGCGTGGGGGCGAATATCGCGGCCGAGATCGGGACGATGCGCGTGACGGAGCAGGTGGATGCCCTGGAAACGCTCGCGTACGACCCCATCGCCTATCTCGTGACGCCGCGCATCATTGCCGGACTGGTGATGTTCCCGGTGGTCGTCGGCGTGGCGATGATGGTCGGCCTTGGCGCGGGCTGGCTGGCGTCCATGGGGCTGCTCGACATGTCGTCGGAGCAGTTCCTGAAAGGGGCGCGGTTCTTCTTCTCCGAATTCGATGTGCGATACGGCCTGGTGAAGGCGGCGAGCTTCGGGGTAGCGGTCACGGCAGTCGGGTGTGCCGCCGGCCTCGAGGCGCGCGGCGGCGCCGAGGGCGTGGGTGCCGCCGCCACCCGGGCCGTGGTCACGTCCGCGGTGCTGATTCTCGTGCTCGACGCTTTCTGGGCCGTCGTCTGGCTCCTTGGGAGGTCCGTCGTATGAAGAAACGCTCGAACGACTTTCTGCTCGGCCTCACGATTCTGCTGTCGCTGGCGCTGATCGTCGTCGTCACGCTCTTCCTCCAGCAGACCGAGCTCGGCACGCGGCGCCAGAAGGTGGTCGCGCGGTTCCGCGACGTCGGCCAGGTGACGGTCGGCAATCTCGTGGTGATCCGCGGCGTGAAGGCGGGATCGGTGGAAGCGGTCGAACTGGAGCCTGGCGGCTGGGTGCACGTGCGCCTCACGCTCGACAAGGAGGTGACGCTGCCGCCGGATCCCGTGGTGCTGCTGGGGGCATCGTCGCTCTTCGGCGAATGGCAGGCGAGCCTGACGCCGCGGCGTTCGGTGCCTGCCGGGGCGGAAGTGGCGCAGCAGCTCGCGGAGAGCGCGGGCGGCGGCGCCGGCATCCTGCCGGGCGCCGTGCTCCCGGACGTCGCGCAGCTGACCACCGTCGCCGGTTCCATCGCTGGCGACGTCGCGTCGGTGGCCGAGCGGTTCCAGGTGGCGTTCAACGACAGCGCGGCGCGCGAGCTGCGGGCCAGCATCCGCAACGTGAACAACGTGGCATCCGAGCTGTCGCGGACGGTGCGGGTGCAGTCGCGCCATCTCGACACCGTGAGCATCAACGTGCGCGAAGGCGCGGCCAGCCTGGCGCGGGCGTCCACGGCCTTCGCCCGCTCCGTGGCCCGCATCGACTCGGCCACCTCGCAGGGCGAGGTGCAGGCGATCATGCGGGACGTGGCGCGCACGGCCACACAGGCGCGCGACGCGGCCGAACGGATCAACCGGATGACGACGTCCCTCGAGCGCACCGAGGTCAGCCTGCGGAGCGTGATGTTCCGCGCCGACTCGGTGCTGCTCAAGGTGCACCAGGGGCAGGGCACGCTGGGGCTGATGGTGAACGACCCCGGGCTCTACCGGAATTCGGATTCGCTGATGATGGAGCTCAGGGACCTGATTGCGGACCTGAAGAAGAATCCGAAGCGGTACATCAGGCTGACGATATTCTGAAACTGCGATTGAGGATTTGGACTCAGGATTGCGATTCAGGATTGCGAATTCGGATCGCGATTGGCGATGGCGCGCGCTTTCAATCGATTGTCGCAATCCTGAATCGCGATCCTTGATCGTAATCCTGAGTCCAAATCCTCAATCGGGTTCCCAGCGCGGCACAACGCACTTCCCCGTTCGCCTTGCCAGCGTGGCGCCGAAGTCGACAATTGCCCGCTGCATCACGCCCGATGTGCCCTCGTGACAGGTGAGGCAGGCGCCCACGGCAAGGATGCGCCGCTGTTCCTCCGCCGTGAACGGGCGCACGTCGTCGCGCGTGGAGACCATGCCGCGGCGGGACTGGAGGAAGCCGGTCCATGCGTCGGCGGGGAGATTGTCCGCCAACCGCTCGAGCGCCGGCGTGAAGCGCCACCGTCCGATGCCTCTGGTGACCTCGTACCGCAGCGTGCCGCGGCCGTAGCCGAGCGCCACCGGATCACTGTGGCACGACGCGCAGGACCGCGACGCCCGGCTGATGGTGTGCGAGAACGTCCGGGCATAAAGCCGGCGAAAGACGGAGTCGGGTGCCCCGCCGGCCGTGCGGTTGCGGTCGATCGTGAGGATCATTCCCGGCACGAACGTGTCCACCACGCCGTGCGGGCGCGTGGCGTCGCGCGGCGTGGCGCGGATACCGAGCGTGGGCGGCGCGGCCTCGAACGGCCCGGACGATTCCTGCCACGCCCCCTTCACGAACGACTGGTCCACATGGTCGAAGCCTTCGGCTGAGGCGTCAAAGGACGTGTGGCACGTCGCGCAACGCGGCGCCCATGGGGTGTGGCAGGTGTTGCACGACAACCGCGCGTGGCCATCGCCCTGCCTGCACACCGGACGCGGTGCGCGCAGTGGCGCCCAGGTGCCGGTGCGCTTGCGCCGGACCCGCGCGCTCCCGTCCTGCGCCACGACGACGTTGGCGAGGACGCTGCCGGATGCGGCGACGGCGAGGCGCTCGCCGGCGCGGAACGTCCAGCCCCGCAGCGCGGTCAGCTGCTGTGTCTCGGCGTCGGCATGCGCGGGCGGCACCGACGCGAAGCGCGCCGCGTGGCAGTCCTCGCAGCGAATCTGGACCTGGTCGCGCGCATGCGCGACCGCGCTGCCGGTGCCCATCACCTCACCCGCGGTGTGGCAGTCGATGCAGTCCAGGCCGCGCGCCTGATGCGCATCGGGCGTCACGCGGGTGAAGTAGCGCCCATCGTCGAGGAGCCGGTACTGTGGACGCGGCGACCGCGCGTCCGCGGCGAGCGCCGCGTCGGACGGGACGTCACGCAGCTCGTGCCAGCCCTCGTAGTTGGTCGAGATGCGTCCGGAGCGGCTGTGGCAGCCGAAGCAGGCGCCGTTGTCCACGGCAATCGTGAACGACGGATGGCGTCGCGGCACGCCCGTGCGCGCCTTCGGTGCAGTGGCGAGATACGCCGACAGCTGCCGCGCCGCCACCGAATCGTAGGCGAGGTGACAGGCGTTGCACCCCCCGCCGCGTGATGCTTCGTCGTAGGGGCCCCACTCCGTCTTCGGCTGTCCCAGATGGCACGACGCACACAGTTGCCGCAGGTGCGTGTCGGCGGGACTCGACCCGAGCGTGCCGACGTGCGACGGCGACAGCGACCGCTCGCCGAAGACGCGCCGGTTGACCTCGACCACTCCCGCCATCGTCGTCATGATGGACCGTTCGACGCGCGGAATGATCGCGGAATGACACATGGCCTGGCCGCAGGTGCGCGGCGCGTCGGCGACGTTGCCGGGGATCAGGATCATGCCCGCATGCGCCTGCTGGGCATCGCGCGACTCGATATTGCCGCCGTGGCACGAGGCGCAGCCGATGCGCGCTGGCTGGTGCGACGCATCGAGACCTTCGATGCCCGCGTGGCAGACGAGGCAATTCTCGCGGCGCCCGAGGACGATGGGCGCCTCCACCAATGGGAGGTGCGCCGTCCCCGCGGACGACGCCGGTGAGCGCAGGAACGCTGCGGCGACGGCGCCGACTCCGGCGACGACAACCAGCCCCTGCACGGCGGAACGTCGAATGCTCATCGGTCAGGCGTGAGAATCGGCACCGACGCCGGCGCCGCCGTGGTGCCCCACGGACAACATGTCACCCGGTATCTGCCCGCCGGAAGGGCGGCTGTAAAGCACTATATCGGCATTTACACATAAAATCCGGCATTTCCCGACAGGATCGGACCGGATGCCTGACCGATCCGCCGCACCGGCGCGGTTACCGTACGTCCAAGAATGGTGCGGGACCGCTATTGAAAGCTGCGTACGTGTCGAGGCGAGGATGAGTGCGTTCTCACGACGGAAGTTCCTGAAAATCTCGGCGGCGACAGTCACCGTAGCCAGCGGCGCGTCGGCGTTCGCCAAGGGGCCGACGCCTCCCGCCACGCCGGCCGGACCACCCACCAGGGGCCTGCAGCAGATTCCCACCTTCTGTGATATCTGCTTCTGGAAGTGCGGCGCCATCGCCTCGGTCCGCGACGGCGTGCTGTGGAAGGTCGAGGGCAATCCCGCCGACCCGCTGAGCCGCGGCCGGCTCTGCCCGCGCGGCACCGGCGGCATCGGCGCGCACTTCGACCCCGACCGGCTCAAGCGCCCGCTCATCCGCAAGAACGATCGCGGACGCGAGGAGTGGGCCGAGGTGTCGTGGGACGAGGCCTTCGCGTACATCGCCCGCAAGATGCACACGATCAAGGAGAAGTACGGCCCCGAGGCGATGGCCATGTTCTCGCACGGGATCGGCGGCAACTTCTTCAAGCACACGCTGAAGGCCTTTGGCACGCCCAACTTCGCCGCCCCGTCCTTTGCCCAGTGCCGCGGCCCGCGCGACGTGGGATTCCGCCTCACCTTCGGCGAGGATGTGGGGTCGCCGGAGCGCACCGACATCAAGAACGCCGAGTGCCTCGTCCTGATCGGCAGCCACCTCGGCGAGAACATGCACAACTCGCAGGTGCAGGAGTTCGCCGACGCCGTGGGCAGCGGCGCGTCGGTCATCGTCGTGGATCCGCGGTTCTCCGTGGCCGCCAGCAAGGCCAAGTTCTACCTCCCCATCAAGCCGGGCACCGACCTCGCGCTCCTGCTCGCGTGGATGCACGTCATCGTCGAGGAGGGGCTGTACGACACGGCGTACGTCGCGGCGCACGGCTTCGGCTTCGAGCAGTTCGCCGCCAGCATCGCCTCGTGCACGCCGGAGTGGGCCTATCCGGAGACGGGCATCGCGCCGCAGGTCATTCGCGACACGGCGCGCGAGATGGCGCGGCACAAGCGCACGCTCGTCCACCCGGGGCGGCATGCCACCTGGTACGGCGACGACGCGCAGCGCAGCCGCGCCGTGGCGCTGCTGAACGCGCTGCTCGGCAGCTGGGGCCGCGAAGGCGGCTTCTATACTCCGGTCAGCATGGACGTCCCCGCCTACCCGTATCCGGCGTATCCCACGCCGGCGAAGGGGAAGGTCGACAACCCCGACCACCGGTACCCGTTCGCGCACGAATCGCTGACGACGGGCATCCGCGAGGCCACGATCACTGGCACGCCGTATCCGATCAAAGGCTGGTTGGTCTACGCCACGAACCTGATCCATGCGCTGCCGAACGAAGCCGAGACGATCAAGGCGATCCAGAACCTCGACTTGCTCGTCGTCGTGGACGTGATCCCGAGCGAGATTGCGGGCTGGGCCGACGTGGTCCTCCCCGAGGCGGTGTACCTCGAACGGCATGATGACCTGAATGTGGAGTGGTTTCGCGAGCCCTTCGTCGCCATCCGCCAGCCGGTGGTGGACGCTCCTGACGACCAGAAGCCGAACTGGTGGATGGCGAAGAAGCTCGCGGAGACCCTCGGCCTCGGGCATTACTACCCGTGGAAGGACATCGAGGAGTACTTCAGCCACCGCCTCACGGCGGCCGGCCTGAGTCTCGCCGAGTTGAAGTCGCGCGGCATCATCCGCGGTGCGCCGCAGCCGATCTTCACGAGCGAGGGCGCCCCGCTGACCTTCAACACCCCGTCGGGGAAGATCGAGTTCTACTCGCTGCAGCTCGAGAAAGCGGGGTTCGATCCCGTGCCGGTCTTCCACCGGCACGCGGAGCCGCCGCCGGGCGCCTTCCGGCTGCTGTCGGGCCGGTCGCCGGTCCACACGTTCAGCCGCACGCAGTCCAACCGCGTGCTGTCCGACATGATGGATGAGAATGAGGTCTGGATCAACGCCGACGCCGCGCGTCGCCTGGACCTGAAGTCGGGCGACTACGTCTGCCTCAGGAACCAGGATGCGGTGATCAGCAACCGCGTCCGCGTGAAGGCCACGCAGCGGATCCGCCCCGACTGCGTGTTCCTGGTGCACGGCTTCGGTCATACGGCCAAGGGGCTGACGCACGCCTTTCAGAAAGGCGCCAGTGACGCACAGCTCGTCACGCGCTACGCCACCGATCCGCTGATGGGCGGCACCGGCATGAACGTGAACTTCGTCACCCTCGAGCCGGTGGAGGCGACCCATGGCTAGGTTCGGCATGGTCATCGACACCGTCCGGTGCGTGGGCTGCATGGACTGCGTGGTCGCGTGCAAGACCGAGAACCAGGTGCCCGAGGGGTTCAACCGCGACTGGATCGCGTACGACGTCACCGGCACGTTCCCGACGGTGCACATGGAGATCCGGTCGGAGCGCTGCAACCACTGCGACAACCCGCCGTGCGTCTCCTGCTGCCCGACCGGCGCCAGCCACGTGCACGACGTGGGCGGTGTGGTGCTGGTCGACCCGGACAAGTGCATCGGATGCAAGGGATGCGTGGCGTCGTGTCCCTACGGTGCGCGCTTCATCCATCCGGAGGGCTACGCGGACAAATGCACGTTCTGCATTCATCGCGTGGAACAGGGGCTGCAGCCGGCCTGCGTCTCGGTCTGCCCCACGCACTGCATGCACTTCGGCGACCTCGACGATCCCAACAGCGACGTCAGCCAGCTGCTCGCGTCGCGCAAGCACCACGTGCTCCTGCCGGATGCCGGCACGAAGCCGCGCATCTTCTACCTCACGTGAGCGGCCGATGCAAGAACTGACCATCACGCGGCACAACGAGCTGATCGACCCGCTCATGCACATCTGGAGCTGGCAGATTCCCGTCTACCTGTTCCTGGGCGGGCTCGTGGCCGGGATCATGATCATCTCCGGCTGGTTCGTGCTGCAGGGGCAGTACAAGCGCAACGTCTTCTCCTGCTTCTACCTGCCGCACATCGCGCTCGTGCTGCTCAGCGGCGGCATGTTCGCGCTCTTTCTCGATCTCGAGCACAAGCTCTACTTCTGGCGCCTGTTCACGACGTTTCAGGTCGCCGCGCCGATGTCGTGGGGTTCGTGGCTCCTCATGATCGTCTATCCGGCGCTCTGGGTGAACACGCTCATCCGCATTCCGGAGCAGTTCCAGGGCAAGGTGCCGCTGTTCGACCGGTGGTCGGCGGAGCTCAACAGGCACCCGGTACTGATCAAGAACATCGGCGTCGCCAACATGCTGCTCGGCACGCTGCTCGGCATGTACACGGGCGTGCTGCTCAGTTCGTTCGGGGCGCGCCCGCTCTGGAACAGTGCGATGCTGTGGATGCTCTTCCTCGTCTCGGGGCTCTCGGCGGCCGCCGCGTTCGTCCATCTCATCTCCACTGACCAGTACGAACGCGAGCTCCTCGCCAAGGCCGACAACGCCTTCCTGACGCTCGAGTTGTTTGTCTTTGGCGGGTTCATCACCGGACTGCTCACCTCCACGCGCGTCCACATCGCCGCGGTGCGGCTGCTGCTCGACGGCCCGTACGCCCCGGTCTTCTGGGTGGTGGTGATCGGCATGGGCATCCTGCTGCCGCTCGCCATCCAGCTGCTCGCGGTCAATCACAAGGTGAAGCACACCGCCGTGGCACCGCTCCTCGTGCTGGCCGGCGGGCTCGCGCTCCGCTTTGTCATCGTGTACGCCGGCCAGTTCAGCACCTGGTCCTGACCGGCGCGTTCCCAAGGAGTCATTCCATGCATGCATCCAAACCTGCGCAGCCATACTGGAACCCGTACGTGGCCGGTGTCGGCCTCGGCCTGGTCCTGCTCGCCGCGTTCGTCGTGATGGGCCGCGGCCTCGGCGCATCAGGCGCCGTCGCGTCCACCATCACCGCCGGGCTCGACGCTGTGGCGCCGAGCCACGTCGCCAACAATCCGGCCTTCGCGGAATACCTCAAGGAGGGCACCAGTCCCCTCATGGACTGGCTGGTGTTCGAGGTGCTCGGCGTCTTCGTTGGCGGCTTCCTCTCCGGCACGCTGGCGCATCGGGTGACGCGGACGGTGGAAAAGGGGCCGAACATCAACACGAGCTGGCGCCTCGTCTTCGCCTTTGTCGGCGGTGTGCTCATGGGCGTCGGCGCCAAGCTGGCGCGGGGCTGCACGAGCGGACAGGCCCTCACCGGCGGCGCGCTGCTGAACGCCGGCAGCTGGGCGTTCATGCTGATGGTCTTCGCCGGCGCGTACGGCCTGGCGTATTTCATGCGGAGGCAGTGGACATGATGGCGCCCTTCTTCAAGTACGGGCTCTTTGGCGAAAGCCTCAGCCTAGTCGTCGCCTTTCTCGTCGGCATCGGTTTCGGCTTCTTCCTCGAGCGCGCCGGCTTCGGCAGTTCGCGCAAGCTCGCGGCGCAGTTCTACTTCACCGACATGACCGTCTTCAAGGTCATGTTCACCGCCATCGTGACGGCGATGCTCGGCGTCTACTACCTGTCCGTGTTCGGCGTGATGGACCTCTCGCTCGTCTACCTCACGCCGACGTTCCTCGTGCCGCAGATCGTGGGCGGCCTGATCCTCGGCGCCGGCTTCGTGGTTGGCGGGTACTGCCCGGGAACGGCCTGCGTGGGCGTCGCGACGGGGCGCGTTGACGCGCTCGTCCTATTTGTCGGCATCTTCGCCGGCATCTTCGGCTTCGGCGAGCTCTATCCGCTGGTCAGCGGCTTCTACAACTCCACCGCCATGGGGCAGTTGACGCTGCCGCAGGTGACGGGCCTGCCGTACGGACTGCTCGTCTTCGCCGTCGTGCTCATCGCGCTGGGCGGCTTCGTTGGCGCCGAGTGGGTGGAGAAGCGCATGGCGTCGCGGAACGCGGGGGCATGACCATGACTGCGATCCTGAAGAGCCTCTCGCTGAACGGCCGGCTCGCGGCCATTGCGTTCGTGCTCGGCTTCGTCGCGCTCTTCGCGGGAAGCCCGTACAAGGGTGCCGGCGCGACGGTCAACACCAAGGAGCTCTCCATCACGATGGCAACGGGCGCCGACCAGGTCAGCGTCACGACGCTCGCCGACTGGATCATTCAGGGGAAGGCGGACTTCCGCGTCGTCGACCTGCGTCCGGAAGCGGCGTACCGCGAGTACCACATCCCGCCGGCGGAGAACCTCCCAGTCGCGGGGCTCGCCCAATCCTCGCTGCAACGCAACGAGAAGGTGATCCTGTACGCCGAGGATGCCGCCCGCGCCGCGCAGGCCTGGATGCTGCTCCGCGCCAGGGGATACAGGGGCGCCTACATCCTGCGCGGCGGGTTGGAGGCATGGAAGGACAGCGTCCTCTTCCCGCGCATCGCCGCGAATCCCACGCCCGCGCAGGTGGTGGAGTTTGCACGGGCCAGGGAAGTCAGCAAGTACTTCGGTGGCACGCCGCAGGCGGCTGCGGGTGATTCCTCGGGTACGCAGCCGATCGCCATGCCCAAGTTGACGATGCCGTCCTCTCCCGCAACGGCGGCGGCTGGGGCGACGAAGAAGAAAAAGAAGGAAGGCTGCTAGACAACGATTGAGGATGTGGAATCCGGAACTGGATTCCTGATCACGATTGCGGATTGCGATTGGCGATTGGCTGCGGTGGGTGCGGCTGGTCGCCAATCGTCGTTTCTGAGGTGCGCCTTCTCAGTCGCGTCGGCGGGGGAACCTCAACTGCTTACCACGGATTTCACGGAAACCGACGGAGAAACACGGATCCTGCCTTCGAAGAACCCCCAATAGCAGTATCCGTGTTCACCCGCCGCAAATCCGTGTAATCCGTGGCAAGTCCGTTGCAGTGCCGTCGTCGCGGCGCCAATGCGTCGTGGAGTTCGGCGCTCGCGCCAGGATCTGCAGCCCTATTCAGGGACCGTCCGCCTCGTCCGCTTCATCTGCAAAAGCAGCCAGCCCGCGAACACGAGCGACGCGATGAAGGCCACGAAGCCCGCAAATCGGTCGAGCCGCGCGATGGCCTGGTCTTTGGCGAGGAGCCCGGGCTTGCCGAGCAGGTAGTTCCAGTCGTGGACGGCGCCGTCCTCGGAGAAGCTCACGAGGTCGAGATCCATGGCGCGCGCATCGGCGATGTATGGCGCGAGGTCGGCGGCGGACGACGCCAGCCAGAGGCCGCACATGGCCACGCCGAACCAGTCGCGGTAGTGACGCATGATGGCCATCGCGCCCACGGGGACGAGGAACTGCATCGCCGACCCACCGGCCACGGCCAGCCACTCGCTCCCCGACAGTGAGAACAACAGGTGGCCGAGCTCGTGCGCGCCGAACGTGATGCCGCGAAAGAGGTGCACGCCCTCCGGGTCGCGAAACGCAATGATGGCCTGCCAGCCCAGCAGCACCGTCACGGCGGCGCGCCAGTGCCAGGCGCGTCCCGCACACCAGTCGCGCGCGTCGTCGCGCCAGTGCGCAAAGCGAGGGAGCGGTTCGCCGGTCATCGCGCTGAAAGCTGACGTTGCGGCCGCCCTCACGCCATAATTACGACGTTCCCTGACGATGAGGTCTCCTCGCGGTGATGCGGCGTGCGCTGGCGGTGGGAATGGCCGTGACGATGTCGTGCGGCGGCGGCGAAGGACCGCCGCCGACCGTCAGGGACGTCACCGTGTCGGCGGGCGACACGACGCTGCTGGTGGGTGCCACGACGCAGCTGACGGCGCAGGTGACCGGTGCGGACGGCCAGCCGGTGCCGCATCCGCAGGTCTCGTGGTCGTCGCTCTCGCCGACGATCATCGGGGTCTCGCCCACCGGCGTCGCCACGGCGCTGCAGGCGGGGCAGGGCACGGTGCGTGGCACGTCGGGCGGCCGGTCAGGCGACCTCGCATTGACGGTGGCCAATCCGCCGGTGGCGAGCGCCGCCTTTGATCGCGATTCCGTCGTCCTCACCCTCCCGGGCGGAACGGCGACGCCGGTGCTCATTGCGAAGGACGCTGCGGGACGGGTCATCAGCAACCCGACGTTCTTCTACAGCAGTGACGCGCCCAAGGTGGCGACGGTGTCGCAACTGGGCGTCATCACTGCCGTCGCGGCGGGCAGCGCCGTGGTATCCGCAAGCAATGAAGGCGTGACGGCCTCGATTCGCGTGCGCGTCGTCGCGAACGTCACCGGCACGTCGCCGCGCATCACCTCGGTGACACCGCTCGTCGCCGGCGGCGCGGCGGTGGTGACGGGGAGCAATTTCGCCGGGACCATCGGCGGCAACGTGGTGCTGGTCGAAGGCGTGCAGGCCACCGTCACCGGGGCCACCACCACGCAGCTCAACATCACGCTCCCCGCCAGCGGCTGGGTGTGCGACAATGTCCGCCCCGTGGCGCTGCAGGTGAACGCGAACAATGAGACGGGCATCGGCGCGGCGAGCCTGCGCACCGCCGTGACGCGCACGCTGGCCGTGGGGCAGTCGCTCGTGCTCAGCACGGCGGGCGAGGCGCGCTGCAACGAGCTCGCCGGGACCGGCGGCGCCTACCTGGTCACCGTGTACAACGTCGCGCGCGCGGTGGCCGGCGGCGAGGCGTCCTTTGCGCTCCGCGGCGCGACGGCGACGGCGACGACGGCGTCGGCGGCCGTGCAGGCCGACGCAGTCGCCACCACATCAGGCGCGCCCGCTTCCGTCGCCTCGCCGCGCCGCGGCGCCGCGGCGATGCGCGCCCTGCCGGACGACGCGCGCATCGGCTCGTCGCGTTACGCGCGCTGGCAGGAGATCGTGCGCGACCAGCGGTCGGAGGCCGTGCATGCCGACCTGATGCGACGCTCGATCGCCTTTGCCCGGTCGACGGGATCGCCGGTGACGGCAGCGCGTCGCCAGCGGGCCGCCGTCGAAGGCGCGATGCCGGCGTCCGGGGCATTTGCCAACCAGATCTCCACGACCGTTGGCGCCATCAGCCCGCTCAAGATCCCCAATCTCGACGCGCAGAACTTCTGCACGTCCCACACCCCGATCGGGGCGCGCACCGCATGGGTGGGTCCGCACGCCATCATCGTCGAAGACACCACGAGCGTGCTGAACGGAACGCCGACGCTCAAGGGCCAGCTCGACTCGCTGTACGCGCTGGTCGGCCAGGAATTCGAGTCGGTGATGTGGCCCATCCTCACGAAGAACTTCGGCAACCCGCTGGCGATGGACCAGAACCTGAGCAAGACCGGCAAGCTCGTCATGTTCTTCTCGCCGCGCGTCAACGCCATGGCCAGCGGCACCGTGACCGGCTTCGTGGTGAGCTGTGACTTCTTCCCGCCGAGTCAGGCGCCGAGCAGCAATTTCGGCGAGTACTTCTATGCGATCTCGCCGACCAGCCTCGCCTCCGGCTTCTCCACCGGCACGCGTGACGCGTGGATGCGGCAGATTCGCGCCACGATCATCCACGAGGTCAAGCACATCACCTCGTTCGCGGCGCGCCTGAGCATGCCCGGGGCGGAGTTCGAGGAGCTCTGGCTGGAGGAGGGGCTGGCCCGGCACGCCGAGGAGCAGTTTGCCCGGAGCATTTACGGCACGGCGTGGAAGGCCAACACCGGCTATCAGGCGAGCGTCTTTTGCGATGTACGGCCAGCGTCTCCGTCAGCGCCGCAGTGCGCCGGGCGGCCGATCCTGATGCTCCGCCACTTCGATGCACTCTACCAGTACCTGCAGTCGCCCGAGTCGTACACTGTCTTCGGACGCGTCGGCGCCGGCGATGCCACGTACTACGGAACGTCCTGGTCGGTCGCCCGCTGGATGATGGACCACTACGCCGCCAGCGAGGCGGTCTTCCTCACGGGACTGGTGCAATCCACGAAGGCCGGCGTCGCGAATCTCGAGGCGCGCGTGCCCGGGAAGGTGTGGGAGGAGATGTTCGGCGAGTGGGCGCTCGCGCTCTTTGCCGACGACTATCCCGGCGTGACATTCGCCAATGCGCGCCTGCAATTCCCGAGCTGGAACCTGCGCGACCAGTTCCGCGGGCTCTGCAACGACTTCGGGCCCTGCCTGAACCCCTTCAATCCGGGGACGGTCTATCCGGTCGCGTACCCCTTCGCGCCGCGGCCGGTCAGCTTTGGGGCGTTCAGCACGACGGTGAATGCGCTCAACGCCGGCAGCTTCTCGTCGTGGCTCGTCAGCGGCACGCAGGCGGCGCCGCAGCTGCTGGATTTGCGAGGGGCGGCGGGAGGGGAGCCGCCGGGGCAGCTGAGATTGGCGATTGTAAGACTACAGTAGGGAGGGACGGGGGCGGGGTGCGGGGGTTTGGTGCGGAGGGATGAGTGTAGTGCGGAGGAGGGGGGACGAGGCGATTGCCCCGTCCCCCCTCTCTCGTTCCTACACTCGTCCCTCCGCACCAAACCCCCGCACTCCGCCCCCGTCCCCCCGCACTACGCTTCGCGCAGCGCGGCCATCGGCGTCTCCCTGAACACCTCTCGCGCGGTGAGAAGTCCAATCCCCACCGCCATCCCCAGCATCGCCGCGGCGATCGCGGCCGCCGGACCGAACGCGAACTGGAACGGCGCCTCGAACACAAAGCGCACCAGCGCCCAGCCGCCGATCGTCGCGAGGCCCATGCCGCACAGCCCGCCGAGCGCGCCGAGCAGCGCGTACTCCGTGAACAGGATGCGCAGCACCTGCCGCTGCGTGGCGCCGAGCACCTTCAGCAGGACGCTCTCGCGCAGGCGGTCGCGCCGGGTCGCCGCCACGGCGCTGAACAGCACGGGCACGCCCATGCCGAGCGAGAAGAGCGCGAGGAAGCGCACGGCGAGCGACACCTTGTTCACGATGTCGTTGATCGTGCGGCGCACGAGCGAGATGTCGAGGCTCGCCACGTTGGGATAGCGCTCGACGACGCGCCGCTGCAGGCGCGCGATGGCCTTCTCGTCCGACACCGCCGTCACGGCGGCCCACTGCTTGGGCGCGCCGCGAATCGCCTCCGGATTGAACACGGCGAAGAAGTTGGGATCGAATCGCCCCCAGTCCACCTCGCGCAGGCTCGTCACCTTCGTGTTCACGAGGACGCCCTGCACGTCCCACGTGACGATGTCGCCCAGCTTCACCTTGAGGTTCTCGTTGGCGAGGTCCTGCTCCAGCGACACCTCGTGCAGGGTGTCCGATGGGCTGTGCTTCCCGAACCACGCACCGGCGACGAGCTTCTCCGTCACCACCACCGTGTCGCGGAATGTCGAGCGATACTCGCGGCGGAGCGCCCAGCTGCCGCGCCCCTGGCCCACAAGACGCGCGTGCTCGACGGGATCGTTGCCGTTCACCTTGGCGACGCGCATCGTGACAATCGGTGTCATCGAGATCAGCGTGTGCGGGCCATCGGCGATGAGCTGCTCCACGCCCGCTCGCTGGTCATCCTGGATGTCGAACATCACCAGGTTGCCGCGCGACGCGGCCGCCGTGATGTCGAACTGCTGCACCAGGTTGGCCTGCACCAGGTAGATGGTCGTCACGAGGAACGAGCCGAATCCGAGCGCGATGACGACCGACCGGGTCTGGTTGGCCGGGCGGTGCAGGTTGGCCACGCCCTGGCGGATCACGTACGGCCATGATGGGCGCACCGCGCGGCGGGCGCCCTCGCTCAGCAGCCACGCGGCGCCGTACAGCACCACGAGGCTCGTGCCGATGCCCACCGCAAACATCAGCCCGCGCGGCACGGTGTCGGCACGGCCGATGGCGAGCAGGATCACGCTCGCGATGAGGGTGAGGTTCACCAGCTGCGTCGCCGGGTCGCGCAGCGACGCGCGCACCAGCGCCGTCTCGTCGCGGCGTAGCGCCTGCAGCGGTGAGACGCGCCGCAGGGCGAGGAGCGGTCGCAGCGCGAAGATGAGCGCCACGCAGACGCCCACGGCGAGTCCGGTGCCCAGGGCCGCCGGATCGAGCGCGACCTCGACGTCGAGCGGCAGGAAGTCCTTCACGACGAGCGGCAGCCCGAACTGGATGGCCACACCGAGCACGGCGCCGAACGCCGCGCCGATCAGCCCCATCACCGCCGCCTGGATCACGTAGATAAACAGCACCTGCGTGCTCGTGGCGCCGAGGCACCGGAGCACCGCCACGGTGTCCACCTTGCGCGTGACGAAGGCGTGCACGCCGCTCGCCACGCCGACGCCGCCGAGGAGCAGCGCGATCAGCCCGACGAGGCCAAGGAAGCTCGCCAGCTGGCCTATGGCCTGCGTGAAGTTGATCTCCTGCTGCACGATGTTGCGCATGCGCACGTTCGCCTTCAGCATCTGCGGTCGCAGCGGCGCCGCCCACTTCGGCGCGTTTACGCCTTGCGGCAGCTTCACGAACACCTCGTACTGCGCGCGACTGCCGAAGCCCAGCAGCTGCGTCTCGCCGAGCCAGGTGTCGGCGATGAAGACGCGCGGACCGATGGCGCTGGCGATGCCCGGGTCGCCGGGGACGCTGGTCAGCGCGCCCGCGATCTCGAACGTCGCGTAGCCGATGGAGAGCGTATCGCCCACCTGCGCGTCGAGCGCCACCAGCAGCGTGGGATCCACCACCGCTACCGGCCCCGTGCGCAGGCGCGCCCACGCGCCGGCGGGCTCGGTCACCACGTCCCCATAGAGCGGAAACAGCGGGTTGATGGCGCGCACCTGCGTGAGCCGCGTGCCGCCGGTGCGCGCCACGAAGCCCATGGAGCCGAAGGTCGTGACGCGCGCCACGGGAAGGCCCGACGTGGCCAGCGAGTCGAAGATCGAGTCAATGGCGGCCGGGAACTTCTGGTTGCTGCTGAACGCGACGTCGCCGCCGAGCAGCGCGCGCGACTGGGCGCGCACCGAGTCCCGCATGTTGGTGGCGAAGGAGTCGATGGCCACGAGCGCCGCCACGCCCAGTGAGATGGACGACATGTAGAGCAGCAGGCGGCGGCGAGCGGTGCGGCTCTCGCGCCATGCCAGGCGCGAGAGCATGCCGAGGTGCATGCCGCTCACGCCGCGCCCTCGCCGGCGCCGATTGCGGCGCCCTCGGCAGCGGGCCGGGCCGCGACGCGGTCCTCGACCACGATGCCGTCGGCAAGGCGGATGAGGCGCTGCGCGCGGCTGGCAAGATCGGCCTCGTGCGTGACGAGCACCACGGTGGCGCCCTCCTCGCGGTTCAGCGAGGTGAGCAGTTCCACGATGCGCGCGCCGGTCTGGCCGTCGAGGTTGCCCGTCGGTTCGTCGGCAAACAGGATGCGCGGCCGCGTGCTGAAGGCGCGGGCGATCGCCACCCGCTGCTGCTCGCCGCCGGAGAGCTGCGTCGGAAAATGGTCGAGCCGGTCGCCGAGCCCGACGCGCGTGAGCAGCTCGCGCGCCCGTGCCGGGGCGCCCGCTTCGCCGCGCAGTTCGAGCGGTACCTGCACGTTTTCCAGTGCCGTGAGCGTCGGGATCAGTTGAAAGCTCTGGAACACGAACCCAACTTTCTGTCCGCGAAGCAGCGCGCGGGCGTCTTCCGAGAGCTCGTGCAGGCCCACGCCGTCGATCTCCACCGTTCCACGGCTGGGCACGTCGAGTCCGGCCAGCAGGCCAAGCAGGGTCGTCTTGCCGCTTCCCGAAGGCCCGACGATCGCCACGAAGGCGCCCTGCGGTATGGAGAAGGTCACATCTTTCAGGACGGCGAGGCGCTGCGTGCCGCTCTGGTATTCCTTGGTGAGGTCACGGGCAACGAGCATGCGATTGATCGGCGGAAGGAGGAGGGGCGCTGCGGCGGCGCTGGCGCTGACGGTGATGGCCTGCGGCTCGGGAAGGGACGAGCGCACGCCGCGCGCGGTCGCGCCGGTTGAATCAACCACGACGGCCGACGCGCCCGCAACTCACACAACGTCCCGGCCGCGCATCCTGTTTCTCGGCACGTCGCTGACGGCCGGGCTGGGGCTGGAGCCGGACAGTGCATTTCCCGCCGTGATCCAGCGGCTCGCCACCAAGGATGGCTACGCCGTGGACGTCATCAATGCCGGACTCTCCGGCGAGACGTCTGCGGGCGCCCTGCGGCGCGCCGACTGGCTGATGAGCCAGCCGCTCGCGGTCGTCGTCATCGAAACCGGTGCCAACGACGGGCTGCGCGGCCTCGACCCTGACAGCACGGCGGCCAACATCACGGCCCTCATTGCCAAGGTGCGCGCGGCGCAACCGCAGGCGGCGGTGGTGCTTGCCCAGATGGAAGCGCCCACCAACCTCGGTCCCGCGTTCCAGCGGCGCTTCCGCGCCGTCTTCCCCACGGTCGCCAGGGCGACCGGCGTGCGCTTGCTCCCATTCCTGCTCGACGGTGTGGGCGGGCGACCGGAGCTGAACCAGGATGATGGCATCCATCCAACGGCGGCCGGTGCACGCCGGGTGGCGGCGAATGTGTACCGGGGCTTGCGGCCGGTGCTGGACTCGATGGGGGGGAGTAGCGGAACGAGGAGGAGGTAGAGGCCACGGCGGGCGGAACGGGGAGGGGGTAGAGGCGTCGGCACGAGGGACGAGGTGCGGAACGAGGAGGGAGGTCTCGGGCGCACCGCGGACCTTCCTCCCCGTTCCACCCCTCGTTCCTCGTTCCGACGCCTCTATCTCCTCCTCGTTCCGCTCCCCAGCCCCTTCACCCCAAGCACCGCCCCGCTTATATTTCTAGGCTATCCCAAATCCCCGCCCAACCCGTTCGTCAGGCTCATCTTATGGCGCTTCCAGCAACCCAGATCCGTCGCGGCATGGTCATTGTGTTCGAGGGCCGTCCGTGCCGTATCGTCGAGTTCCGCCACCACACGCCGGGCAACCTGCGCGCGATGGTGCAGGCCAAGCTCAAGGACCTCACGTCCGGCTCGAACTTCGAGCACCGGTTTCGCGCCGACGACTCCATTGAAAAGGCCTCGATGGAGACGCACGAGCTGCAGTTCATGTACAAGAGTGGCGACACCTACCACTTCATGAACACCGAGAATTACGACCAGCTCGAGATGGATGAGGAAACGCTGGGCGACAACGCGCCGTGGATGCAGGAGAACATGGTGATCCTGGCCGAGTACTATGATGGCCGGCCGATCGGCATTGACCTGCCGCAGTACGTGGTGGCTGAGATCGTGGACACGGCGCCGGTGATGAAGACGGCGACCAAGACGGCCTCGTCGAAGCCGGCGAAGCTGGCGAACGGCGTGACGGTCAACGTGCCCGAGTTCATCGCGACCGGGGAGCGCATCCGGGTGAATCCGGCGACGAACGAGTACATGGATCGGGCGAAGGACTGAGAACGGCAGAGAACGGCAGAGAACGGCAGAGAACGGCAGAGAACGGCAGAGAACGGCGGAGAACGGCAGAGAACGGCAGAGAACGGCGGAGTCGGCAGAGGACGGCAGAGAACGACGGATTCGAGCGCGGTCGCGGGTGACGCGCCCGTTGAATTGACTGGTTGTCGGGGTTATTTTTCTCGGCCTCTCCCAGATCGCCTTGGTGATATGGTGGGGGAACATGGTGGCTGTAGCTCAATTGGTTAGAGCACCAGACTGTGGCTCTGGGGGTTGCGGGTTCAATTCCCGTCAGTCACCCTGCGCGGCAGGCGGCGAGGTTCAGGGCGCAGTCCCTTCGCCTCACGCCGTGCACGCTCTAGGTCAGTAGCTCAATTGGTAGAGCACCGGTCTCCAAAACCGGCGGTTGAAGGTTCGAGTCCTTCCTGGCCTGCTTGGCAGCGCTATTTGAGAGGTCGAAGGACTGGCAGGACGCCGCGTGACGCGGCGCAGGGAAGCCCTCCGTACTCCGCACCCCCGCCTCGTTCCGGCCTGGGGACGGGGGCGGAGGCACGAGGTACTACATGGCGGTATCGTCTAGAGGCCTAGGACACAGCCCTCTCAAGGCTGCGACACGGGTTCGAATCCCGTTACCGCTACTGTTCCAGGTGCACCCGGCCTCATCGTCTATCGGTTAGGACGCGACCCTTTCAAGGTCGAAAGACGGGTTCGATTCCCGTTGGGGCTATGCTGGGCCCGACGGGTCTTCGTTCGGCGGGGATGTGAGTTGTTGGGAAGGACAGAGAGCCCCATCTGTTGTGTATCTGTTGTCTCTCTGTTGTCTGTCTGTTGTTTGTCTGTTTGTTGGGGGCGTAGCTCAGCTTGGTTAGAGCACTTGACTGTCACTCAAGAGGCCGCGGGTTCGAGCCCCGTCGCTCCCGTAATAGGTACGCGCGCAGTCTGTTGTCTCTCTGTTGTTTGTCTGTTGTCTCGCTGTTGTTTCTCTGTAGTTCGGCCCTGGTGGTGAAACTGGTAGACACGCCATCTTGAGGGGGTGGTGCGGAAACGCGTCTCGGTTCGAATCCGAGCCAGGGCATGGCAGGACAGACGGAAGACGGTGGACGGAAGACGGATGACCCTCCGCCAACGTGTCCGCGCCACAGTAGCTCAGTGGTAGAGCACTCGATTCGTAATCGAGCGGTCGTCGGTTCAATCCCGACCTGTGGCTCTTGGTAAGTTGTTATTCTGGCTTCACTTCGCCGCTCCCGGTTGGGGCGGCGTTTTTGTTGCCGGACACTTCCCGGACACTTTCCGGACACTTTCCGGGCACTTTCCGGGCGCTTTGAGGCGCGGCGGTCCTCGAAGGCGCAGCACGGGCCTTCGGGCGCCTCTACGAGTTGGCCGCGAAGATCTGCCGCAGCACCTCGGAACAGCATCGCCTAGCCCCGACTCGCGCCACGCTCCACCATGCCGGCAGGCAGACCAGCTACGCCACCCGAACCGCACGCGATTGTGGCGTTGCGTTCATGGCCGTGCCATGTTTGACATGTTCCGGTCGACGTGCCTGCCCCGAATGACGGTGGCCCCTGATGAAGGAATCAACAGCATCTCAGGACAAACGGATCGCCCTTCCCAAGGCGCCCACCAGCATACAGGGATTGGACGAAATAACCGGCGGTGGATTGCCGAGAGGCAGGCCGACGCTCGTTTGTGGCGGTGCGGGCTGTGGCAAGACCCTCTTCGCCATGGAGTTTCTCGTTCGTGGAGCAACGCTCTTCAATGAGCCTGGCGTGTTCATGTCGTTCGAGGAGACGGAGAACGAACTCACGGCCAACGTGGCGTCGCTGGGATTCAACGTGGGCGACCTCGTGCGGCGCAAGAAGCTCTGGCTCGAGCACGTGCACGTCGATCGTGGGGAAATCGAAGCAAGCGGCGAGTACGACCTGGAGGCTTTGTTCATCAGGATCCATCACGCCATCGAGAGCATCGGCGCCAAGCGGGTGGTGCTGGATACAGTCGAGACGCTCTTTTCCGGGCTGCCCAATCCGCTCATTCTGCGTGCCGAACTGCGCCGACTCCTCCGATGGCTGAAGAACAAGCGCGTCACGACCGTCATCACCGCAGAGCGAGGCCAACGCGAGCTGACCCGCGAAGGCCTCGAAGAGTATGTGTCCGATTGTGTCATTCTCCTCGATCATCGGGTGAGCGACCAATCCTCAATACGACGGCTGCGCGTCGCCAAGTACCGCGGATCGACGCACGGCACGAACGAGTATCCCTTCCTGATCGATGAGGATGGCTTTTCCGTTCTGCCCGTCACGTCGCTGGGACTGACGTACGCCGCACCCACCGAGCGGGTGTCCAGCGGCATTCCGCGCCTCGACGAGATGCTCTCCGGCAAGGGCTACTTTCGCGCCAGCACGGTGCTCGTCTCGGGTACGGCGGGCACGGGCAAGACCAGCATCGCCTCGCGATTTGTCGAAGCGGCATGCAAGAGGAACGAGCGCGTGCTCTTCTTCACCTTCGAGGAATCCCCCGAGCAGCTGATGCGGAACATGCGTTCCATCGGGATCGACTTGGAACGCTGGGTGAAGGCCGGGATGCTGCGCTTTCACGCCACGCGCGCGACGCATTTTGGCATGGAAGCGCACCTGTCGACGAGTATCAAGGTGATCAACAGCTATGCGCCCGACATCGTGGTCCTCGATCCGGTCAATGCCTTCGTGGTGGCGGAGAACCAGGTCGAGGTCAAGACGATGCTGCTGCGCCTCGTGGATTTCCTGAAGCTGAAGGGCATCACGGCGTTCTTCACGAGCCTCTCGTCGGCCGCTGAACACCTGGAGGTCACCGATGTCTACATCTCCTCGCTGATCGACACGTGGCTGCTCCTTCGGGATATCGAAATTGGCGGCGAACGCAACAGGGGATTGTACGTGCTGAAGTCCCGAGGCATGGAGCACTCCAACCAGATTCGCGAGTTCCGACTGACCAGCCAAGGTATCGAATTACTCGACGTCTATATTGGTTCGGAAGGCGTGTTGACCGGCTCGGCGCGATTGGCGCAGGAGGCGAAAGACCTGGCCGCGCAGTCGGTGCTGGAGGAGGAGGTCACACGCCGGCAGATCGCCTTGGAGCGCAAGCGTGAAGCGGTGGAGGCGCAGATCGTCTTGCTGCGATCGGAGTTTGAATCGGAAATCGCCGAGGCGCTCAAGGTCATCGGCATCGACCGCGCAAAGCAGGCCCATCTCGCGCAGGACAAGGCGAGGATGACCGCGAGTCGCAAGGGTGATGCCAGCATGACACCAACCGGCACGCGCAAGGCCGCGAAAAGCAACCGCCGGAGCTCACCATGAAACCCAGACGTGGAACATCGAAACCCGGCGGGCGAAGCGTGCGGCCGGCCAAGGCAGATCGCGGAAAATGGGTCTTGCGTTTGTATGTTGCAGGGCAGACCCTGAAGACCGTCACCGTATTGCGCAACCTGCAGCGCATCTGTGATGAACGGTTGAAGGGGCAGTACTCCCTCGAGGTGATTGACCTCGCCCAGAATCCCCAGCTTGCCCGGGATCATCAGATCCTCGCCATACCGACCCTGGTACGCAAGCTACCCAAGCCGATGCGGCGGATCATCGGTGATCTTTCCGATGTCGAGCGTGTGCTGATCGGGCTGGACGTCATCGGAGTCGACGGTTAGCAGCCCAGCAACCGCGCGCGCCCTCAGCGTCGCACGGGGAGACCAGCGTCCGCATCGCTCGGTGTGTGCCGCAGCGCTGTCCGCGACCGCCGGGCGGCTCCGGGACATGCTTGCGGCAGAGAAACAACAGAGAGACAACAGAGAGAAAACAGAGAAACAACAGAGCGTCCGGCTTTCGTGCCGGACGCCTTTTCTTCTTGCGCGCGGTCTGGCGGCGATTCGAACGTGCCTTCCGGGACGGCAGCGACGAACCGAACCGGAGCCACACGCAGGTTTCAAAATCCTCCGCGTCGGTGCAATTGCGTGACGGATGTGGCTGCAGCTGCGCGGCCAGCCACCGACGTCTCCGCGGTCTGGACGGCGCCGCCGGAGTCCCAGTGGCGTTGAGCCGCTCCGTCGGGGACCCGCTGGCTGGGCCTCCGACCACGCGCTAGACTGTTAGGTCCCCCGGAACGTGCGCGCGACCTGTTAGCGCGCGATGCCACGGCACCAGATGCATACTGACCGCCTTGGCGCGGTCGCGGAGGGCACGGACTCATGCTTCCGGAAGGGCCAGAAGCAATCAGCGATCCGTGCGCCCAGCGCCGTGCGCTGGCGAGCCTCGTCCTGCCGATCCTCGGCATGCACTGCGCGAGCTGCGCGCCACTCCTCATGCACGCGGTGCGCGAACTGCCGGGGGTGGTGTCCGCCCAGTTCGAGGCGACTGGCGAGCGACTCGTCGTGGAGTTCGACCCGGCGCTCATGGATGCACCGCGTATCGTCGCCCGCGTGCGGGCGCTGGGCTACGGCGTGTTGGCGAGCCCGACGGACTGCCCGGAGACATCCGTCGACGCCGAGACCGCCGCGCGTGCCGCCGACCTCGCGGAGCAGAAGCGCCTCCTCGTCGTGGGCCTGCTGCTGACGGCGCCGCTCGTCGCCTTCAGCATGGCGCGCGACGTCGGCTGGGTGGGCTTCCGTCACGACCTGCTCGCCATGCTCGCCGCGGCCACGATCGTGCAGTTCTGGGTGGGATGGCGCTTCTACGCCGGCGCGTTCCGCAGCCTGCGCGCCGGGTCCTCCAACATGGATGTGCTGATCGCCCTCGGCTCGTCGGCCGCCTATCTCTCCAGCGCGGCGGTGACGCTTGGCCTCGCGCCAGGAGGCGTCTACTTCGAGACGAGCGCTGCGATCATCACGCTCGTCCGCCTCGGCAAGTTCCTCGAGGCCCGCGCTCGCGGCCGTGCGTCCGCCGCGCTGAGGGCCCTGATGGGACTGCAGGCGACGTCGGCCACGGTGCTGCGCGACGGCACGGAGCGGCAGGTGGAGCTCGACGACGTCGTCGTCGGCGACATCGTCGTCGTCCGGCCGGGTGAGAAGATCCCCGTCGATGGCACCGTGTGCGAGGGCAGTTCGGCCGTTGATGAATCGATGATCACCGGTGAGGCACTCCCGGTGGAGAAGGGCGCTGGCGCCTCGGTGATTGGCGCCACGCTGAACCTGTCGGGGCGGATGAAGTTCCGCGCCACACAGGTGGGCCTCGACACCGCGCTCGCGCAGATCGTCCGGCTGGTGCAGTCCGCGCAGGCGAGTCGGGCGCCGATCCAGCAGTTGGCCGACGAGGTGGGCCGGTACTTCGTGCCGATCGTCGTGGCGCTCTCGCTCTTCACCTTCGTCGGCTGGAGCAACGTGGACGGGGTCAGTTGGTCCGAGGCGCTCATGTATGCGGTGGCGGTGCTCGTCATTGCCTGCCCGTGCGCCATCGGCCTCGCCACGCCCACCGCCGTGCTCGTGGGTTCGACGCGGGGCGCCGAGCAGGGACTGCTGTTCCGGACCAGCGAAGCGCTGGAGCGCGTCGGCCGCGCGACCGTGGTGGTGCTCGACAAGACTGGCACCATCACCCGCGGGCGCCCGGACGTGACCGACATCATCGCTGCGCCCACGCACCACCGCGACGACGTGCTGCAATTGGCAGCCAACGCCGAACGCGGCTCCGAACACCCGCTGGGGGCGGCGCTGGTGAAGGCGGCGCTGGATCGCGGCCTGCGATTGACGGAGCCGGCAGGCTTCCAGGCGATCGGTGGCCTGGGTATCCGCGCCACGGTGGGCGCGCACGTCGTGCTCATCGGCAATCCGCGGCTGATGATGGAGGCGGGTGTTTCGCTCGAGCGGATGGGACCGGAGATCACGCGGCTGCAGGGCGAGGGCAAGACGGTCATGCTGGTCGCCGTTGGCGATGCCGTTGGCGATGCCGTTGGCGATGCCGTTGGCGATGCCGTTGGCGATGCCGACGGTGCTGGCGCCCCCGGGCCGAGCCGCGGCGGGGCACTCCGCCTCATGGGCGCCGTGGCCGTCGCCGACACCGTGAAGCCCGGCGCGCGGGCGGCCATCGCCGACCTGCGGCAACTGGGCGCACGCGTGGTGATGCTCACCGGCGACAATCCCGGCACCGCGCGCGCGATCGCCCAGGAGGTCGGCATCGACGACGTGCTGGCCGGCGTGCTGCCCGGCGAGAAGGCGACGGTGGTGCGCGCCCTGCAGTCCCGGGCGCCCGAAAGCGGCACACTCCGTCCGGTCGTGGTGATGGTCGGCGATGGCATCAACGACGCACCAGCGCTCGCGCAGGCCGACGTGGGCGTGGCCATCGGCACCGGAACAGACGTCGCGATGGCATCGGCCGGCATCACCCTCGTCGGGGGAGACCTGCGGGGCGTCGCGCGGGCCATCTCGCTCTCGCGCGCGACCAACCAGGCCATCATCCAGAACCTGGTCTGGGCGCTCTTCTACAACGTGGCGCTGATTCCGCTGGCGGCGTACGGGCTGCTGAGTCCGATGCTCGCCGCCGGGGCGATGGCGTTCAGTTCGCTCTTCGTGGTCTCGAACAGCCTGCGGCTTCGGGCGGTGTCGGCCAAAGCCGCGTCGCCGCCCCGGCCGGTCAGCCGACAGATCCTCGCGCTCGTGCCGCGCGTGGCGGCGCCGGCGGCGGCGCTGGCGCTCCTGATCGTCGTGCCCATGCTGACGATGGCGCAGGGGGTGGAGCTCCGCGGGGCGATCGCGAGCAACATGCCGTCCACGCTCATGATGGTGATGGCCATCGCGAACGGGTTGATCGCCATCTCGTACGCCTCCGTGCCGATCTTCCTCGGCGTGATGGTCGCGAAGCGACGAGACATCCCGTTCTCGTGGGTGCTCGTGCTCTTCGGCGCATTCATCTTTGCGTGCGGCGCCACGCATGTCGTGCACGTCATCGGGATCTGGCGGGAGGTGGACTGGTGGCAGGCCGTGGTGGACAGCATCACCGCCGTCGTGTCACTCGCCACGGCCATCCTGCTCTGGCCGCTGCTCCCCAAGCTCCTCGCCATTCCGAGCCCCGAGCAGCTGCGCACCGTCAACGCGGCGCTCGAGAGCGAGAAAGCCGCACTCGAGGCAGCGCAGGTCGAGCTGCGCCGCGCCTATGCCGACGTGGAGCTGCGCGTCGCCGAACGCACGGCGGAACTCGCCCTCGCCAACCAGGCGCTGAAGCAGGAGATCGACGATCGCGAACGCGCCGAGCGGGCGTTGCGCCGGAGCGAGGAACGCTTCAAGGCGATGGCCGACACCTCGCCGCTCGCCATCTACGTGTCCACGGGCCTCGAGCAGCGCGCGTTGTACGTCAACCCGACCTTCGTGCAGTTGTTCGGCTATACGCTCGAGGATGTCTCCACGATCGCGCAGTGGTGGCCGCTTGCCTATCCGGACGAGACGTACCGCCGGCAGGTGGCGGACGAATGGCAGGGTGAAGTGGAGCGGGCGATCGCGATGCGGTCGGGGACGAAGCGGATGGAGACCGTGGTGACCTGCCGGGACGGCACGACGAGAAACGTGCGCTGGTACTTCCAGTCCCTCGGCGACGAGAACTGGGCGTTCGGCCTTGACCTGACCGAGCGACGCCGCAGCGAGGCGGCGCTGAAGGAGAGCCTGGAGCGCTTCGAGCTGGCGAATCGGGCGACCTTCAACTCGATCTGGGACTGGAATATCGAGACGGGCGCAGTGTGGTGGAACGAGACCTTCCTGACCACCTTCGGCTACCGGCCGGAGGACGTGGAGCCCACTATCGAGTGGTGGAGCGAGTCCATCCATCCGGATGACCACGACCGGGTGGAAGCGGACCTCAACCGGGCGCTGGAGTCCGGCGCCGAGGTCTGGCACGGTGAGTATCGCATGCGCCGGGCCGACGGTGGCTATGCGGTCGTGGCCGACCGCGGATTCATCAGTCGCCAGGCGGATGGCACGCCAACGCGGATGATCGGCGCCCTCGAGGACATCACCGAGCTCAAGCGGGCAGAGCACTCGCTGCGCGAGAGCGAGTTCTTCTTCCGCGAGTCGCAGCGCTCGGGCCACATCGGGTCATACCACGTCGACTTCATCGAAGGCGTCTGGAAGTCGTCGGAAGTGCTCGACGAGATCTTCGGCATCGATGCCGGCTTCGCACGCACGGTGCCGGGCTGGCTCTCGCTGGTGCATCCGGAGGATCGGGAGGGCATGGGGCGGTACCTCCGGGAGGACGTGATTGCCGGCGGGCAGGCCTTCGACCGGGAGTATCGGATCGTCCGCCGGTCCGACGGGCTCGTCCGCTGGGTCCACGGCACGGGCTCCCTCGAGCGTCACCCGCAGCGTGGCGTCGTGGCGATGGCGGGGACGATCCAGGATGTCACCGATCGCGTGGTGGCCGAGGAGGACCTGCGCAAGTTGTCGCGCGCCGTCGAGCAGAGCCAGGCCAGCATCGTCATCACGAACGTCAAGGCCGAGATCGAGTACGTGAACGCGTCGTTTGTCCGGCGAACGGGGTATACGCGCACCGAGGTGCTTGGAAAGAACCCGCGCTTCCTGCAGTCGGGCCAGACGCCGGCGGCGACGTTCACGGCGATGTGGCGGGCGCTGTCGAGCGGCGAGACGTGGACCGGCGAGCTGGTCAACCGCCGGAAGGACGGCAGCACCTATGTGGAGTTGGCGATCATCTCGCCGCTGCGGCAGCCGGAGGGCACGATCACGCACTACGTGGCGGTGAAGGAAGACATCACCGAGCAGAAGGACCTGCTCGCGGAACTGGAGCGGCACCGCGACCACCTGCAGGACCTGGTGGACGAGCGCACGCGCGAGCTCGTGGAGGCCCGCGAGCAGGCCGAGGGGGCGAACAAGGCCAAGAGCGCGTTCCTGGCCACGATGAGCCATGAGATTCGCACGCCGCTCAACGGTGTCATCGCCATGGCCGAGATGCTGGCGCTCCGTCCGCTCTCGCCGGAGGACCTGGACGCCGCCCGGACCATCCTGCGGTCGGCGCACAACCTGCTGGGCGTCATCGACGACATCCTCGACTTCTCCAAGATCGAGGCCGGCAAACTGGAACTGGAAGTGTCCGACATGTCGCTGCACCAGGTGGCGGACGAGGTGCTCGCCTCCCTCGGGCCGGTCGCTTCGGCGAATGACGTGAGCTTCGACGTCGAGGTGGCGCCCGACATCCCGGCGCTCGTGCAGGGCGACGCGATGCGCGTGCGGCAGGTCTTGATCAACCTCGCCGGCAACGCCATCAAATTCAGCCGCGGCCGGCCCAACATCCACGGCCGTGTCTCCGTGCGCGTGGGCCTCGTGAGCGAACGGCCGCTGCGCATCGCGCTGCGCGTCGAGGACAACGGCATCGGCATGAGCGCTGGCACGATGGGCCGGCTGTTCACCTCGTTCACGCAGGCCGAGAAGTCGACGACGCGCCGCTTCGGTGGCACCGGCCTCGGGCTGGCCATCAGCAAGCGACTCACCGAGCTCATGGCGGGCACGATTGACGTGACGAGCGCCGAGGGCGTCGGATCGACGTTTACGGTCACCTTGCCATTCGAGGCCGCGTCGGGCGCGCGGTCCGCGGTGACAACACCGGTGTCGACGGCGCGCATCCGCGGCGGCAGGGACGGTCTGGAGCCGGCGGACGTGCGCTCGAACCCGCTGACCGTGATGGAGGCGCGCGCGCAAGGACGGCTCGTCCTCGTGGCCGAGGACGACCACATGAACCAGAAAGTCATCCTGCAACAGCTCGGCCTGCTCGGCTATGCGGGCGAGATCGCGGGCGACGGGGCCGAGGCGCTCGCGCTGTGGCGCCGGGGTTCGTACGCGATGCTGCTCAGCGACCTGCACATGCCCCACCTGGACGGCTATGACCTGGTGGCGGCGATACGTCGTGAGGAGCCGGCCGGCGTGCATCTGCCGGTAATCGCGCTGACCGCGAACGCGCTCCGTGGCGAGGCCGACCGGGCATTGGCCGCCGGGATGGACGGGTACCTGACGAAGCCGGTGCCCCTGGCGACACTGCGCGACGTGCTCGCGCGTTGGATCACCCCAACCGTTCGGGAGGAGTGAATGCGTGGCATGCGCGGCGCACTGGCCGCCGTCGTCCTCGCCGGTCCATTCGCGCTTGCCGCGCAGCGGAACACGCGCCCGTTCCGCCTTGAAGAAACGACCATCGCCGAGGTCCACGCCGCCTTCCGCGCGAGGCAGCTGACCTGCCGCCAGCTCGTGCAGCGCTACCTCGACCGCATCGAGGCCATCGACAAGCGTGGGCCGGCCATCAATGCGATGGTCGTCGTCAATGCGGCGGCGCTCGCCACCGCCGACTCGCTCGACGCGCGGTACCGGCGCACCGGCCCCACGGGACCGCTCCACTGCATCCCGATGATCGTCAAGGACAACTTCGAGACGACGGACCTGCAGACGACGGCGGGCTCGCTGGCGCTCAAGGGGTGGCTGCCGCGGCGGGACGCCACCATGGTTGCGCGCATCCGCGCCGCCGGCGCGATTGTGCTGGCCAAGAGCAACATGAACGAGTGGGCGTTCTCGCCGTACGAGACGGTCAACTCGATCCTGCCGGGCTACACGAAGAACCCGTACGTGCTCGACCGCGTGACGGCCGGCTCGAGCGGCGGCACGGCGGCGGCGGTGGCCGACAACGAGGGCGCCGTCGGACTCGGCACCGACACGGGCAACTCGATACGCGGCCCGTCGGCGCACACGGCGCTCGTGGGCATCCGCAGCACGATGGGGCTAACGTCGCGCGCGGGCGTGGTGCCGCTGTCGAACAGCGCCGACATCGCGGGGCCGATGGCGCGCACGGTGGCCGATGCCGTGAAGGTGTTCGACGTCGTCGCCGGGTCGGACCCCGACGATCCGGTGACGGCGCCGGCCGACGCACGGCGCGAGCGGGACTACAACGCGTTCGTCGTGCCCGGCGGCCTGCGCGGCGCGCGCATCGGCGTGCTGCGGCAGGCGTACGAGCGCGCCACCACGGATTCCGAAGTCGTGCGGGTCTTCACGGCGGCGCTCGAGTCAATGAAGGCGGCGGGGGCGACGATCGTCGATCCCGCGGGCATCGACTCGCTGCCGGCGCTGCTGCGCACCACGGGGGGCGGGTGCAACCCGTTCAAGTACGATCTGGAACGCTATCTGGCCGCGCGCGGCGCGAACGCCCCGGTCAAGACCGTGGACGAGGTGCTCAAGAGCGGGAACTACCATCCCCTGGCGCAGGCGCGGCTGCAGGCGGCGCAGGCCGTCACCACGCCGCCCGAGGACTCGCCCGGGTGCCAGGCACGTGAGGCGATGCGCGGCCGGCTGCGCGCGGCGGTGCAGGCGATGATGGATTCGCTCCGGCTCGACGCGCTCGTGTACCCGACGTGGAGCAATCCGCCGCGACTGATCGGCGACCTCAACACGCCGCACGGCGACAACAGTCAGCTCTTCTCGCCGCTCACCGGCTTTCCCGCGATCACCGTGCCGATGGGCTATACGCGGGATGTGCTGCCGGCGGGCGTGACGTTCTTCGGCCGTGCGTGGAGCGAGGGAACGCTCATCCGTCTGGCGTACGGGTTCGAGCAGGCCACCAGGCATCGGCGCACGCCGTCGCATCGGCCATCCGCAGCCGCTGCGGAACGCGGGCGCGGGGCGCTGCAGCGACCGTAGCGCGCGCCTGTCGCGTTTACCGACGACCACGCCCAGCGTCCGCGCTGGGCGTTTTGCGTGTAGGGGATATGCGGACTTCCGGCGTGATCCTCCGCGCGCGCTCGTCGAGTTGCGTAATGCATCTCTATAGAATGAGATAGGAATAAACATGTCAGTTGCATTAAGTCCTGATTAGGCTGATTGAATTCGAGACAGGAACCGGTTTTACTCCCGTTTCGCCTACACTCGTATAGGGAATTGCCTGCCAATGGGACGCCCTGTTTATAGGGGATTGCCTGTCGGCGTGAAGTTCTGTCAATTAGCGTGACGTTTACGAACGAACGTTGCAGGTCAAGCACCTGTCGCTCGCTGTGCCACCCCCCACCCCCCCTCAGGAGCTAGTGATGAACGACAGTTTGCGCGTCGCGGCCCGACGCGCGGGCCTTGCGTTCGCCTTCCTGGTGTCCATTCCGTTTGCGGCGTTGAGCGCGCAGACGGGATCGATCACCGGCAAGGTGATTGACAAGGTCTCGCAAAGGCCTCTCACCGAAGCCCGCGTCGTGATCCCCGGTACCACGCTGGAAGCGCGGACCAACGACCTCGGCGAGTTCCGCTTCGCCGCGGTGCGTCCTGGCCGTCTCGTGGTTGGCGTGTATCACATCGGGTACAAGGCGACGTCGGACACGGTCGTCGTGACGGCCGGACGGGCCGCGTCGGTGACGCTCCAGATGCAGGCGTCGCTGGTGACCCTCTCCGAGCTCGTCATCACGGGTACGGCGGGCAACCTCGAGCGCAAGGCGCAGTCCGCCCTCGTGGCGTCGGTGTCGGCGGCGCGGGTCATCGAGACGGCCCCCATCGCCACGGTGGCCAATCTGCTGCAGTCGCGCGTGCCGGGCGTGGCGCTGACGACACAGTCGGGGACGGCGGGAACGGGCACGACGATCCGCATCCGCGGCGCGTCCTCGGTGAACCTGTCGAACCAGCCGCTCGTCTTCATTGACGGCGTGCGCACCATCGAGGGGCAGGTCGGCTCGGGCCAGGCGGGCCAGGTGTACGATCGCCTGAACGACATCAATCCCGACGAAATCGAGAGCATCGAGGTGGTGAAGGGGCCGGCCGCCGCCACGCTGTACGGCGCCGACGCCTCGGCAGGCGTGATCCAGATCATCACCAAGAAGGGCAAGGCGGGCAGCACGGGCGGTTTCCGCCAGTCGGTGCGCTTCGAGATGGGCACGTCCGAATTGCAGTGGACCCCGCCGGCCAACTACGGGCTCTGCACGGCGGCGAATGTGGCCTCCACCAGCACCAACCCGCTCTGCCGCGGGCAGGCGGTGGGCACGCTGGTGAGCGACAATCCCATCGTGCGCGTCGGCGGCTTCCGTACGGGCACCGATCGCATCGTCAGCTGGAACGGGACGGGCGGCGGCCAGAACTATGGCTACAACCTGTCGTACGGCGAGGACCACGTCCTGGGCCTCCTGCCGAACAACAAGTTCACCCGGTACAATGTCCGCACGAACTTCAACTATGTGCCGACGGATAAGCTGACCATCGACGCCGGCGTCGGCCTGTCGCAGACCGAGACGCAGCTCCCGGACAACGACAACAACATCTACGGCTGGCTGGGCGGTTCGATGCTCGGCAGCCCGCTGACGCGCAACGACGCCACGCCGCTGTCGAACGACGGCTGGTACGGCTTCAACCGCAAGTACAACGCGCTGGCGTCCATCTACCGCCAGCTGAAGACGCATCGTGTCGTCTCGAACATCACGGCGACGTACCTGCCGGTTCCCTCGTTCAGCAATCGCGTGACGCTGGGCATGGACTTCATCGGCGACGAGCAGCGGTCGTTCTTCCCGAAGAACGACAGCAGCTGGTACGGCGGCGCGCTGAACACGGGCAGCAACAACCAGGACTTCCGGTTCAACGAACGGTACACGTTCGACTACCTCGGCAACGTCAAGCGCAGCTTCGGTCGCGCCTGGGAAATGAACACCTCGTTCGGCCTGCAGGTCATCTCCAGCCGCAACTCGCTCACGAACGCCAGTGGTCTCGGGTACGTGACGAATGCCAACTACTCGATCAGCGGCGCGGCGACGCGCTCGGGTTCGAGCGGCTTCAGCGAACAGCGCCAGTTCGGCTACCTCGGCCAGGTGCAGCTCGGCCACGAGAACAAGCGCTTCGTGCAGGTGGGTGTGCGCATCGACAAGAACTCGTCGTTCGGCACCTCGGCGCCGTCCATCGTGCTGCCGAAGATCGGCGGCAGTTGGGCCATTTCGGAGGAGAAGTTCTTCGATCCGATGGCGCGGTACGTGAACACGCTGCGTTTGCGCGCCTCGTACGGCACCACGGGCCGTTCGCCGAACCCCGGCGACGCCCTCACGACGCTCCGCGCGACCCCGTACAACATCACGGGCACCACCGACGCCGGCGCCATTCCGGGCAACCCGGGCAATGCTGACCTGGTGCCGGAAAAGGGAACGGAGTTCGAGGCGGGCCTCGACGCCGGCTTCTTCAACAACCGCTTGTCCGCAGAGCTGACCTATTTCCACAAGGTCACGAAGGACCTGATCATCGCACGGCCGATCCCGCCGTCGCTGGGATTCGCCGAGAATCCGCTCGACAACATCGGCGAGGTGCTCAACAGCGGCCTCGAGCTGGCGGTGAACTACGACGCGCTGCGCATGGACAACGTCAACTGGAACGTCCGGCTTGGCGCGAACACGCTGCACAACGAGCTCAAGAGCCTGGGCGACGTGCTGCCATTCAACCTGGGTGGCGCGGGACGCACGATTGTCGGCCAGCAGCTCGGTGTCTTCGTCTCGAAGAAGATCCAGTCCATCGACGTCGCCGCGAACAAGGTGACCGTGGACTCGGCGCTCGTGCCGATGGGCAACCTGTGGCCGACGCTGGAATGGAACCTCACGAACACGGTGACGCTGTTCAGGAACTTCCGGGTGTCGGCGATGGTGGACGCCAAGCGCGACTTCCTGGTGCAGAACTTCACGGCCTACTTCCGCGAGACGCAGCTGGTGCGTTCGAACCTGCGCCTCGACACGCTGGCGCTCAGCAAGTATGAGCGGCTGCGCCGCTATGGCAATCTGACGCCGGGCCAGCCGGCGTTTGTGCAGCTGAACGGCAAGCCGGCCACGGTGAGCGACGTGATCGATGCGTACCTCGAGCCAGGCGACTTCGTGCGCTTGCGCGAGGTGTCGGCCACGTACACGGTGCCGTCGAAGTACCTGAGCGTCTTCCGCAACACGGTGAGCGGAGCGTCCATCACGTGGGCGATGCAGAACGTGAAGGTCTGGACTGACTACACGGGTTCTGATCCGGAGATCAACGCGCAGTCCGGCGCGTTTTCGCGGCAGGACTTCCTGACCGTTCCGAATCCGCGGAAGCAGACGTTCCGCGTCAACCTCAACTTCTAACCGCGAGATGATCACCATGATTTCGATCCAACGCGCGGTTACGCGCACCACTGTGGGTGCGGTGCTGGTCCTCGCGGCCGCCTGCTCCGACTCGTTCGTCCAGGTGACAAACCCGGACCGCATTGACGCCTCGACGGTTGATCCGTCGTCCGGCGCGACGACGCTCGCGTTCTCGGCCCAGCAGAACTTCGCCACGGCCTTCGGCTGGCTGGCGATGTACAGCGGCTGGTTCACCGAGGAGGCCAACGTCTCCGACACCTTCCCCACCCGCAATGAGTTCGGATTCCGGCTCATCACGGACTTGAACGGCTCGCTCAACGGTGACGTCTGGGCGCCAATCTCGCTCGCGGCGGCGTCGGCCAAGACGGTGCTCGACCTTGAGCTGCCGAATCCGACGAGCAACATCAACTATGCCCGCGCCGCAACCTTCCGCGGCTTCGCGATCCTCACGATCGGCACCGACTTCTGCTCGGGATCGCTGTCGTCGGGTCCGGAGCTCACGACGGCGCAGCTGCTCGACTCGGCCATCGTGTACTTCACGAAGGGCGTGGATATCGGCAAGGCCGCGGCCTCCGCGGACGGCACGGCGCTGGCCAACGCGTCGCTCGTCGGCCGCGCCCGCGCCAAGCTGCAGAAGGGGGACAAGGCCGGGGCCGCCGCCGATGCCGCACAGGTGCCGGCGGGCTTCAACTTCGACCTGCGGATGACGGACGACCTGGCCAACCGCACGCGCCTGTCGAACCGCATCTACCAGTTCACGTTTGATCGTTCGTCGATCAGCGTGGCGCCGTACTTCCGCGTGAACGACCCGCGCGTGCCCTACCTCGCGCCGGGGGTGAGCAAGCTGAACGGCCAGGACGCGGTGCCGGGCGGCTTCTACGAGCAGAAGAAGTATCCGGCGTATGCCGCGTCCATGCGGCTCGCGTCGAAGCTCGAGGCGGACTACATCGCCGCCGAGGCGGGAGGCGTCACGGCCCAGCTCGCGCTGATCGCGGCGCGTCGCACGGCGGCGGGCCAGACGCCCTACGTCGGCGCCATCGACGCGGCAAGCGTGCTCGCCGAGCTGATGACGCAGAAGGCGTTTGACTTCTATCTCGAAGGCAAGCGCCTGGCGGACTTCCGCCGCGTGCCGGCCGCCGTCAAGGGGATTACGCCGGCGGGTGGTGCGTACTTCAAGCCGGGCTACTCCAACGTCGGCACCCAGACGTGCTATCCGCTGCCGCGTGTCGAGCGCGACAACAACCCGAACATGAAGACGAACTAGGAGTCAGCAGTCTCAGGCGGGACCGACGGCGGGGAGAGCGATCTCCCCGCCGTCGTGCGTCGGGGAGCAGAGAAACAACAGAGAGACAACAGCGAGAAAACAGACGCAGCTGGCGCGGGGGCGAGTGGCAGACCTCGTGCCGACGCTGCACCTTTGATCCGCCACCTTCCGGAGTAGCCCATGCCGCACCGTCGCTTCGTCCAGCGCCTGGTCGTCGGAGTTGTCTCTGCCCTCATTACACTCCCGGCCGGCGCCCAGCGCGGCGGCACGCTCCCCGACAGCGTCAAGGCGCGGCGGTGGGCCATCGAGCGGGAGCTGCAGTCGCTCGCCGTGGTCGAGCGCAAGGTGATGATCCCGATGCGCGATGGCGTGCGCATCGCCGCCGACATCTACCACCCGCGCGATGCGTCACGGAAATACCCGGCCATCTGGTCGCGCACGCCGTACAACTTCAATTACTGGGACATCCACAACGGCGTCCCGCGCGACATGAGCGGCGTGCTCAACGCCATCAAGCGCGGCTACGCGTGGGTGGACATGCAGGAGCGCGGCCATTTCTTCGCCGAGGGCAAATACGACATTCTTGGTGCGCCGCTCTCGGACGGGGAGGACGAGCTCAACTACCTGCGCGCGCAGCCGTGGTCGAACGGGAAGGTCGGGACCACCGGATGCTCCTCCACGGCGGAATGGCAACCGGCGGTGGCGTCGCTGGGGAATCCGGCCTTTGCGGCAATGAACGTGCAGGGCTTCGGCGCCGGCGTGGGGCGCGTGGGGCCGTACTACGAGCAGGGCAACTGGTATCGCGGCGGCGCGGTGCAGATGCTCTTCATCGACTGGCTGATGGGCGAACAGAACCAGGTGCGGCCGATGTTCCCGCGCGGCACGACGCAGCAGCAGCTCATCGAGGCGTCCAAGCTGTTCGACCTCGCCGAGCATGCGCCACCCGTGGACTGGGCCAAGGCGTTCTGGCATCTGCCGACAATCGAGCTCATCAAGGCGGCGGGCGGCCCCAACGGCATCTTCGCCGACTCGATGCCGGTGCCCACGGGCGGCGCGATGATGAAGCGCACGCCCAACGACCCAGCCTGGTACCGCGGCGGGCTGTGGCACGACAACATGCCCATCAACATCCCTGGGCTGTGGTTCATGTCGTGGTACGACGTGTCGGTGGGGCCGAACATCGCGATGTACAACCACGTGCGGAAGACGGCGCAGGGGAAGGCCAGGGACCAGCAGTGGATGATCATCGCGCCGGTGGCGCACTGTTCGTACGCGCGCGCGTCGGAACACACGATGGTGGGCGAGCGCGACATGGGCGATGCGCGGCTTGGCTACCAGAATCTCGTGTACGACTTCTTCGACCAGTTCCTCAAGGATCAGGGGCTGACGCCGATGGACACCGTGCCGAAGGTCCGGTACTACGTGATGGGGCTCAACCAGTGGAAGACGTCGGACGTCTGGCCGCCAAAGGACGCGCAGCCGCTCACGTTCTACCTGGGGAGCAATGGAAACGCCAATACGGCGGCCGGCGACGGCACGCTCTCGGTGAAGGCGCCGAAGAAGGACACGCCCGACCGTTTCACGTACGACCCACTGAATCCGGTGATGTCGCTGGGCGGCAACGTCTGCTGCCAGGGCAACGCCGTGGCTGCGGGCGCGATGGACCAGAAGAAGACCGAGGCACGGCCGGACGTGCTGGTGTACACCACGGAACCGTTCGCCGATGGCATGGAGTTGAGCGGACCGATCATCCCGACGCTGTACGTGTCATCGGACGCCAAGGACACCGACTTCACGGTGAAGGTGCTCGACGTCTACCCCGACGGGCGCGCGTACAACCTGGATGAGAGCATCCAGCGCATGCGCTATCGCGACGGCTACGACAAGCCGCCGGTCTGGATGGAGAAGGACAAGGTGTACAAGGTCACGCTCCAGCCGCTGAACACCGCCAACTACTTCAAGCCGGGCCACCGGCTCCGCATCGAGGTGTCAAGCTCCAACTTCCCGCGCTTCGACCGCAACCTGAACACCGGCGGGAACAACTGGGACGAGACGAAACCGGTGACGGCGAACAATGTGGTGCACCATTCGGAGAAGTTCCCGTCGGCGCTGACCGTCACGATGGTAAAGGCGAGAGTCGTGCCGTAAGTCAGCGGTCGGGCGCGGCCGGCGCGGCCAGCGGGAGGAGTCCGCGTCGGTACGCCGGCGGCGATGTCCGTATGGGCAGGCCCAACCGCGTGGGTGAAAAGATGGCAGACACGTGGAGCTAACGAAGACGGGGATGTACGACTTAGCTTGACGTCGCTGTCGCGGCGACGGATCTTCTTGCACGGCTTGCCAGCAAACAGCCTTCTCGGCGACGCCGAGTAGGACGAGCGCTGGCGCTTCGGTTACCCCACCCCAAGCGAGGGAGGCTCCTTGCGGAGAATCTTGTTGGTTGCAGCAGCACTGCTGTTCGCGACGATGCCCACTACCGCGCGAGCACAGACTCGTGAGGTGACGGGCAAGGTCACTCAGGCAGGCTCGAACGCCCCGCTCACGGACGCCACGATCTCGCTGCTCGGCCGGCCGGCCGGCGTCCGGTCAAATGAGCGCGGCGAGTATAGGATCCGCGTTCCTTCGGGCGAGGTGTCGTTGATCGTCCGAGCCTTTGGCTACAAGCGCGTCACCGTGCGAGTCGCAGCCGGCCAGTCGACGGCCAATGTGGAGCTCGACCGGGACGCGCTGCAGCTCGAGGGCGTAACGGTGACCGGCCAGGCCACCACCGTCGACAAGCGCAATGCGTCTACCGCCATCGGTTCGATCAACGCCGAGATGCTTGTCAAGGCACCGGCGAAGTCTGTCGAGAGCAACATCGCCGGCAAGATCACCGGCACGACGGTCTTCGAGAACAGCGGGGCCCCCGGTGGTGGCATGCAGATCCAGATTCGTGGGGCTACTTCGGTGCTTGGCCAAGGCGATCCGCTCTACGTAATTGATGGCGTGATCGTGTCCAATGCGTCCATCTCGTCGGGCCTTGCCTCGATTACGCGCTCGAGCGGATCGACGTCGAGCACGCAGGACCAGACGGTGAATCGCCTCGCGGACGTGAACCCGAATGACATCGAGTCGATCGAGGTGCTGAAGTCGGCGGCGGCCACCGCCATCTACGGCTCGCGCGCCACCAACGGCGTCGTCGTGATCACCACCAAAAAGGGCAAGAGCGGCCAGACGCGGTGGAACATCACGCAGCGTATCGGCTCCCAGCAGCCCACGCGGCTGCTCGGTTCGCGTCGTTTCGCGAACGCCGCGGCGGCCCTTCCGTATGCGGGCGGGCCGCTCGGCGTGGCCGCGATCAACGAGGCGTGCGGCACGGGCACGTGCCCGTGGTACGACTGGCAGAAGCAGCTCTATAGCCAGACGGATCCTTCGTGGGAGACCGTCCTGACGGCCGCGGGCGGCGCCAACAACACCCGCTTCTTTGCGTCCCTGAATGACCGTCTGAACAAGGGCGTCCAGATCACGACCGGGGCGCGTCGCACCTCGGGTCGGCTCAACCTCGACCAGACCATCGGCGAGAAGCTGACCGTCTCGGGCGGCATCGACCTGACGCACAACCTGATCCACAACGGGATTGGCAACAACGACAATTCTGGCACCAGCCCCATCTATACCTTCGGCTACGCACCAGCCGTCATTGACCTGAGGAAGAAGGACGCGACGGGTCACTACGTGCGGATGCCGTTCAATGGGGGCGGCACCGGCACCTCCAACCCGTGGGAGGTGTTGTCAAACATCACGGCCGCAGAGGAAGTCTGGCGCACGATGGCCAACCTGCGTGCCGGCTACTCGCTGCTCTCGACGGCGAAGAACACGGTCCAGCTCGCCTACATTGCCGGCGTCGACCGCTTTCAACAGGAAGGCACGATCTACTCCCCGAACTTCCTTCAGTTCGAGCCGGCGGACGGCTTCCTCGGCACCGCCCAGAAGGTCAACGCCAGCAGCCGACAGCTCAACCAGAGCGCGAACGTCGTCTGGACGTTCACGCCGGGCGCGAATCGGTGGATCAACTCGGCGCAGACGTCGGTGGGCGGCACCGCCGAAAGCCAACAGCTGGTGACCTACAACATGCGCACGCGGGGCATTCTGCCCGGACGCTCGGTTGTCCCGAATACCTACGGTGATATCGCGATCGCGAACGGCGTGACCGAGTTTCGCGACCAGTCGTACTACCTGAATGAGCAGGTCCTCGCCCTCGGCGAGAAGCTCTCGCTGGCGGCCGGCTTTCGCGCCGACCGCTCGAGCGCCAACGGCGACCGCAAGAAGTACTACGTCTTCCCCAAGCTCTCCGCGAGCTACCGGTTCGAAAGTCCGCTGTCGCGCTGGACCGACGTGGTGGACGAGATCAAGCTGCGTGGCGCATGGGGCCAGTCGGGCAATCGGCCGCGCTTCGGCGACCGCGACGTGACGGTCGCCAGCGGCGGCACCATCGGTGGTGCGGCGTCTCTTGCCGCGTCGACGACGCTCGGCAATCCGGCCATCAAGCCGGAAGTGATGAACGAGCTTGAGTACGGCATCGATGGGTCTCTCCTGCGGCAGCGCATCGGCTTCGAGGCGTCGACCTATGACCGCAAGATCAAGGACCTGCTGTTGACGTTCCCGCTTCCGCCGAGTTCCGGCCTGGCGCAGCAGACCATCAACGGCGGTCAATTGTCGGTACGCGGATTCGAGGCGTCCATCTCGATTGTTCCGATCCGTACTCGCGACGTGGAGTGGCTGTTCCGCACCACGTATGGCACCAACCGTCAGCATACCGACTGGATGCCCGTGCCGACGTTCAATGTGCCCGGCTCCTTCGGCTCGGCCTACGGCCGCAATCGTATCGCCGCGGGAACCATCTCGACCATGATTTGGGGCAACGTCCCCTTCAGCTGCCTCAATACGACGGTCAATGGCGTGTTCACGCCGGGCACGGCGACGGACGGCAAGCCATGCCGCCGCCTCGCGGATGGTGAGGTGATGGCGAGCCGCGTGACGCGCGATTCCACGATCCGTGACGCGAATCCGCGGCACCAGACCCAGTTCACCAATCAGGTCACGTACCACAATTGGAGCCTCACGGCGCTGCTGGACTGGCGCAATGGCGGCGCGACGTCGGACATGACGAAGAACCTGTACGACGAGGGCGGCAACTCGCGCGACTTCGACGAGAAGTCGCCGGACGCGGCGCAGAGCCTGGGCGAGTACCGCTATGGCCTCTGGTCGGGCAATGACATCCGGCCGTACATCGAGTACGGGACCTTCGTGAAACTGCGCGAGCTGTCGGTGTCGTACGACGCACCGGCCAGCCTGGCGGCACGGGCCAGGGCCCGCACCCTGAAGTTCACGTTCAGCGGCCGCAACCTGAAGACGTGGACCAAGTACTGGAGCTTCGACCCCGAGTTCAGCAACTTCGGCAACTCGAATTTCAACCGGTTCATCGACTTGGCGCCGTATCCGTCGACTCGCCAGTTCTTCTTCAGCATCGACCTGGGGTACTAGACCATGACGACGACCACTTACATCGCTCGCGCCACCACTGGCCGGACGTCGCTGTCGTTGCGGGCGCGCACGATCGCCTCATGCCTGCTGACCGTCGCGCTCTTTGGCTGCAGTGAGAAGTCCCTTAACATCACCAATCCGAACGCGATTACGCCTGAGGCGGCTGCCGGCGATCCGCAAGCGCTGCAACTGCTTGCCACCGGACTGATCATCGACTATCGCGGTGGGCGCGGCGGGTACATTTCGGACGCCGGACGGTTCGGCCGCGAAAGCTATATCTACACGCCGCAGGAAGGGCGCAACACCACGCACTACCTGATCGGGGTTGCGGGCGCGAACAAGATCGATCCGACGGGCTTCGCGGTGGGCAGCTGGGGCACGCAGTACAACGCGATGCGAGACAACTACAACTTCCGGAATGCGGTCAGCAAGAGTACGCTGACTGCGGCGCAAAAGGCAGCCGCACTGGGTTTCGCCAAGGTGCTGCAGGCAGCCGAACTGCTGGAAGTGATCGCCACCCGCGACACGCTAGGCGCCATTGTCGATGTCAAGGACGACGCCTCGGAACTGGCCCCATTCGTGTCGCGTGACTCCGTGTACAAGTTCATCCTGGCAACCCTGGACTCCGGGATTACCGCGCTGGGCGCAGGCGGGACGGCGTTCCCGTTCACGCTGTCGAGCGGCTACGCGGGCTTTAACACCCCGGCGACGTTTTCGCAGTTCGCGCAGGGGCTGCGGGCGCGGGCGGCGGCATACTACGCCACGAGCGGCGGACCTGCCAGCGCGTGGCAGACGGCCCTGTCGGCCCTCGGCGCATCGTTCCTGAACGCGGGTGCGACGAGCAGGGCGGCGTTTGACGTTGGGGTGTACCATGTCTACGGACCATCGCCAGACGCGCCGAATCCACTGAACATGGTGAACAACACGGACCTGTATGCGCACATGTCGTTCCAGGCCGATGCGCAGCTCAAGGCCGACGGTTCGCCTGACAACCGTTACCTGGCGAAGATCCGCAGCGGTCTCCCCAGCCGTCAGGGTCCAGTGACCGGCAGCGGCCCGACCAGCGCTGCGAGCACGCTGGGATTCAGCATCTGGGCGACGAACGCCTCGTCCATCGCGGTCATGCGCAATGAGGAGCTGATCCTGCTCCGGGCCGAGGCCAAGCTGGCCACCGGCGACAGGTCGGGAGCCATTGCCGACCTGAACATCGTGCGCGTGAACTCGGGCGGACTGCCGCCAAGCAGCCTCACGGCGGCGAGCTCTAACGACCAGATTCTCACCGCTATTCTGTACGAGAAACGCTACTCGCTCATGATGGAAGGGCACCGGTGGGTCGACATGCGCCGCTATGGCAAGCTCAATCTCCTGCCACTGGACGTGTCGTCGGGGCCGAACGCCAACTTTGTGGCCAAGGTCCAGCCGATCCCGCAGGCGGAGTGCCTCGTGCGGGCGGGCAAGACCGGCGCCCTGGTCGGACCATCGGGGCAGAACAACTGCAGTTGACCCGTCGGGCTGGAGCAGTCTCGATGGCTAGCGGCGGGGGCGTCCGGTGGGCGCCCCCGCCGCGCACGCGCCGTATTATCATTCCAGCGATGACGAGTCTCCGACAGTGTCTGCGCGTCGTCGCGGTACTCTCAATGACGCCCTTGTGTGCCGCTGGACAGCGCACGCAGTCCACGCTGCCCGGTGTGCCCGCGATGCGGGATACCCTGCGCAAGGCGCCGCTCGGGGTGATTGACGGTTTGGTCACCGATACCAACCTCGTCCCCCTCGCCGGTGCCGAGGTGACGGTGCTGCGTTCGCAGGTCAGGGTTCGCACGTCGGAGAACGGGCGCTTCCGCGTGCTCGGCACTCCGGCGGGCGGTTACCTGCTCATCGTCCGGCGCATCGGCTACCGGCCGCTCACGGACCTCGTCGAGGTGATTCCTGGCGACACCTTACGGCTCACGTTTGCGCTCGAGCGCGCGCCGCAGACCCTCGACACGGTGGTCGTCACCGAACGCCGGCAGTCGCCGCGAATGCGGGAGTTCGACGCACGTCGCAAGCTGGGGATGGGCGAGTTCATGACACGGGACGACATCGAGCGGCGTGCGGCGCTCGAAGTGAAGGACCTGCTGCGGACATTCCGGACCGTCAACGTGTCGCCCAGCTACACGAAGGGGCCCATGGCCGAGTACTTCGCACTTGGCAAACGAGGCGGCGGCGTCATGCAGGGCGAATGCGCGATGTCCGTGCTGACCGACGGCGTGCAGATGCCGAAGCCCTTTAACCTGAACCTGCTGCCGCCGCCGCGAGAGATTGCCGGCATCGAAGTGTACGCCGGCTCCGCGACGGTTCCGGCGCAGTACGCCGCGCTGAACTCGGGGTGCGGCGTGGTGCTTGTCTGGACGCGCGACGGATTTCGATAGCGCTCTCGGTCCGTTGGCCGTATGACTTGAGAGTCTCCATCACCTTCGCCTTGGTACGTAGTTCGCAGTCGGGTGCGCGCACCCGAAGGTCCGAGACTCGGCGCCAGATCCCCTGCATACCACGGATTTCACGGAAGCTGACGGATACGCACGGATGCGGCTTGGGGGAAACCCCAAGCATTATTCGCGACCATCCGCACCCGATCCGCGTAATCCGCGGCAAGGCAGTTCCCATCCGGTCGACCTCGCCTAGCCCGCGGCGAGTCAGTCGCCGTCCCCCTCGCTGCGCCGCGTCCCACCGACCTAGCGTTTTCGATGGCCGTGCGTAGGTCTAATTGCGCCGCCGACGGGCGGCTGCGTCTTCACCCCACACGAGAGACCCGCCATGGCGCGCTCCACGCTCCGCACTGTGCTTCGCCTCGCCATCGTTTCCGCCTTCGTGCTCGCCACCGCGGCTACCCTCTCGGCACAGCAGCCGGCCAGGGGAGGCCGGGCCGCGCCAGCCGCGGCCGCCGCGGCGCCGAACCCGGCGGAGTTGCTCACGCGCATGCCCTGGCGTGCGGTGGGGCCGACCAACAACGCCGGCCGCATCTCAGAAATCGTCGGCGTGCCGGGCGACCCGCTCACGTATTACGTGGCGGGCGCCAACGGCGGCATCATCAGGACGACGAATGGCGGCAACACCTTCACCTCCATCTTCGACAAGACCGGCGCCGGCTCCATCGGCGCCATGGCCATTGCGCCGAGCGACAAGAACATCGTCTATGTGGGCACGGGCGAGGGGAATCCGCGCAACAACGCCTCCGTCGGCGACGGCATGTACAAGTCCATAGACGGCGGCGAGCACTGGACGCACATCGGCCTCGAGAAGTCGGACAAGGTCGCGCGTCTCATCGTGGACGCGAAGAACCCGGACATCGTCTACGCCTGCGTGCTCGGCCGAGAGTGGGGGGCCAACGAGGAGCGCGGCGTCTACAAGACCACCGACGGCGGCGCGAACTGGAAGAAGATCCTGTACGTGGATCCGCAGACGGCCTGCTCCGACATCTCGGCCGACCCGACCAACAGCAACATCATCTACGCCGGGATGTACACGTATCGCCGCTGGGCATGGCACCTGGAGTCGGGCGCCGGCAACACCGCCGTCTGGAAGTCGGTGAACGGCGGCGCCACGTGGGAGCGACTCTCCGGCGCCGACAAGTTCCTCGGCCTGCCGCGCAAGGCGATGGACCGCATCGGCATCGCGGTGGCGCCGAGCGAACCAAACATCGTGTACGTCATCAGTGAGACCAAGGACGAAGGCCAGCTCTGGCGCACGGACGACGGCGGCAAGTCGTGGCGCACGGTGAGCTCCGACCGGAACATCAGCTTCCGTCCGTTCTATTACTCGGACATCCGTGTGGACCCGAAGAACCCGAACCGGGTCTTCGCGCTCTCCGGCGGGCTCTACCTCTCCGAAGACGGCGGCCTGAACTTCCGCACGATCGCCCGCGACGTGCACGGCGACCATCAGGCGATGTGGATTGACCCGGCGGATCCGCGCTACATCCTGAACGGCAGCGACGGCGGCTGGCAAGTGAGCCGCGATGGCGGCCGCAACTGGGACGTGGTGAACACCTTCCCGTTCACCCAGTTCTACCACATCAACTACGACATGCAGGTGCCGTACCGCGTGTGCGGCGGTCTCCAGGACAACGGCACCTGGTGCGGGCCGAGCAATTCGCTGAGCGGGCAGGGCATCCGCACGGGCGACTGGTACACCATCGCGGGCGGCGACGGCTTCTTCGGCGTGCCGGTGATGGACAAGCCGTGGCTGGTGTACAGCGATGCGCAGGGCGGCATGCTGAACATCACCGACACGCGCAGCGGGGTGCAGAAGACCATCTATCCATACCCGAACCGCGTGGGCTCGGTGGGCGACGCGATGATCGGCCACAAGTACCGCTTCAACTGGAACTCGCCGATCGCGCTCTCACGGCAAAACCCGGCCGTGGTCTACTTCGGCGGCAACGTGCTGTTCAAGTCCACAAACTACGGCCTCAAGTGGGACGCCATCTCGCCGGACCTCACCACCAACGACCCCAGGAAGCAGCAATCGAGCGGCGGCGAGATCGTGACCGACAACACGGCCGCCGAGTTCCATTCCACGCTGCTGAGCATCGCGCCAAGTCCGCTGGACAGCAACGTGATCTGGACGAGCTCGGATGACGGCATGGTGTACGTGACGCGCGATGGCGGCACGACGTGGACGAGCACGTTTGCGAACGTTCCGGGGCTGCAGCCCAACGCCTGGCTCGCCACCATCGAGGCGTCGCACTTCGACGTCGGCACGGCGTACGTGACGGCCGACCACCATCAGGACGACGACTACGCGCCGTACGTCTACGTGACGACGGACTTCGGCAAGACGTGGAAGAGCATCCGCGGCGACCTTCCCGACAAGGCGTGGTGGACGCACGTGATCCGGGAAGACCCGAAGAACCGCAACTTGCTGTATGTCGGCACGGAAGCGGGAATCTGGGCCTCGTGGGATCGCGGAACGCACTGGGTGTCGCTGCGCGGCGAGCTGCCGGTGACGCCGGTGCGCGACCTGCAGATCCACGCGCGCGACAACGACCTCATCGTCGCGACGCACGGGCGCGGGTTGTACATCATGGACGATATCACGCCCCTTCAACAGCTCGGTGCAGTGGTGCAGGGAGCAGGGGACGCAGAGCTGTTTGACATCCGACCCGCGGTGCGCTGGAATCTGTGGAGCAAGGACGGCAACCTCGGCCAGCGCAAATGGGCGGGGGAGAATCCGCCCAACGGCGCGATCATTTCGTATTTCCTCAAGGCGCAGCCGGCGGGTGAGGTGAACATCGAGATTGCCGACGCCAGCGGTCGCGTCGTTCGGCGCTTCAACCGGGTGATGGACGAGGCGGGAGTGAGCCGCGTGACGTGGGACGGGCGGTACGAGGCGGCCGGCGGCGGGTTTGGCGGCCGCGGTGGTGGCGGCGGTGGAGCCGCTGCTGGCCAGGCGCAGGACACGTCGCTCGCTGGCTTGCGTGCGCGTCGGCGGGCGGCGACCGCGGCCGACACCGGCCCTGGCGGTGGCGGCGGCTTCTTTGGCGGCGGTGGCGGCGTGGCCGCGCTTCCCGGCACCTATCAGGTGTCACTCGTCGTCGGTGGCAAGAAGTACACCAAGCCGGTGACGCTGCAGAACGACCCGCGCGTGGAGATGACGCCGGCGCAGGTGACGGCGCAGTATGAGGCCGGGCTTCAGTTGCAGGCGCTCGGACAGCGCGTGACGCGCGTGATTACCGGCGTCGACGACATGGTCACGCAGCTCTCGAACACGCAGACGACACTGCGTCGCAACGCGCGCGACAACGGGGCGGTGCTCGCCGAGATTGAGGGGACGCTGAAGGATCTGCGCCATTTCCGCGACTCGGTGCTGGCGCGTCCCCTCGCCGGGCTCGGCTACCGGCAGTACCCGCGCCTGCGCGAGGAAGTGCAGACAGTCACCGGCATGGTGACGCGCCCGCAGTGGCCCATCACCGAGGGCGAGAAGCTGCGCTCAGGTGAACTGCGTGGGGAGACGGACGAGGCGCAGGTGCGGCTCGACGGGATCATCGCGAACCGGGTCGGCAAGATCAATGAGATGCTGAAGGGGACGCAGCATCTCATCACGCCCCTTGTGCGCGTTCAGCCTTAGTACGATTGAGGGTATGGATCCAGGATTGCGATTGAGGATTGCGATTGTTGATCACGATGGGCGATGAGACGAGGCCTCGGCGGAACGCCGAGGCCTCGTCATCTGCCACGCATCGCCAATCGCTATCCTCAATCGGAGTCCTCAATCGCAATCCTAAGTCCATATCCTCAATCATCCTCTGAGGACTGTGTATCCATACTCCCCGGCTCTCTGCGCCGCCAGAATCCCGGACGCCATGAGGTGTGCATTGGCGGGGAGGGCGGCGACGAGCTCGTCCATGACGTCTTCCACTTGGTCGCGCGTCGCCTTGGGGCCGGCAATCTGTGAGGCCAGGCTGCGGGCGGCCACGCCGCAGATCGCGAAGTGCACGCCGCGCCGCGCGAGGCCGTCCACCGTAAAGGGGTCGCTCATCGATTTCGGGTTCAGCGAGCCGGATCGAAAGACGTTGCCGCCCTTCACGGGCTTCCCCGTGTCGGGGTGCTTGTACTTCAGGTGTCGCAGCATGTCGTACTTCTGCCAGAGCGCATTCGAGAACGCGAGTTCGGTTGCGTTATGGCGCAGGCAGACGACGACCGCCTGGTCCGCATCCTTCAGGTTGTAGCCGGTCTGGCTGGTGCGCAGGAAGTTCCAGGCGAAGCCCAGCGCCTCCGCGGCGGCGGCTATCTCCGTCGCGTCGAGAAAGAGCCGATGCTTGCCGGGGAGCGTGTCGAACCAGGCGTCCTGCGCGTAGCGAGGAATCTCCCGCCTGGCTGCTGCGCCCTGCGCTTCCTGTGCGCCAAGATCAGCGGGTGTAACGAAGCCGGTGGCGGACAGACTGGTGGCGGCGAGGAAGGTACGGCGGCGCATGCAAACCCCTGATTGAGGATAAGGAATCCGGAATCCGATGGAGAATAACGACCGCGGATGGCGATTGGCGATGCCGAGTGTACCTGCCCTCGGAACTCGCTCGGCCTTCGCCAATCGAATTCCCCCAATCGCGATCCGTAGTCCAGTTCCGGATTCCCAATCCTCAATCGTCGTAAAGCTACCCCACGTAACTGAACGAGTACCCCCGTTCCTGCGCCCGTCCCACCGCCACGATTCCCGCGGGAACGAACTGCGCGTCGCCGGCCACGGTGCCGCGCTTGAGCTCCTGATAGATCTCCTCTTCCTTGCCGCCCGTGGCCTTCGCGGCCACTCCCGCAAAGACATGCGTGGCGTAATCGCAGACGCAGAACCGAATGCCGCGCGCGACGGCATCGGACACCGTGACGCCGCGATTGGGCTGCATCCCCGGAAGGCCGCGTGCGTTCCATACGTTGCGCACCGGCGCTGCCCCCGTTACGGGGTCCTTGAAGCCGACGACGGCGCTCCAGGCGGCACCGTACTTGGCCCAGGCGTCATCGCTGTACGCGAACGGCGTCGCGAAGTGGCGATAACAGATCAGGATGGCGAGCTCCGGCGCCGCGAGACCGTAGCCGTTCTTGTTCGCGAGTGTGTAGTTCGACGCGAAGGTGATCGCTTCGGCGGCACCCTGCTGCGTCAGCGCGTCGAGGAAGAGGCGGTGCTTCCCGGGGATCGCGTCCATCCAGTCATCCTGCGGGTGCCGTGCGGGCCTGAACTCCTTGGAGGGCGACATCGCCGCAAGCGGTGACGCACCCGTTGCCATGGCTGCACCAAAGGCGGCAGCGCCGGCGGCGAGCCGGCCAAGGAACGTGCGGCGATGCGAGGAACCGTGCATGGGGGGCATGGGGGGCCTCTCGGGTAAAAGGTGGATGTCCGACCCACTTTAGCCCTTCCGGCGGCGACGCGCCATCCCCCCCGCCACGAAGCCGTCGGACACCGTCCGACAGCGGGGGCGGGCTCTGTCCGTCGCAAGGCATGACGCCGAACGGCAGGTGCCATCGGAATACGCGTCGGTATGCGCGTTTGACAGGCTCCTCGACTCGAACCCAACTTCACGCCATGGTGGACCTCCGGTTCGTCCAGGCGGCGCTCGGAGAGCGCTACGACGTCGAGGGGCTCGTGGGCGAAGGCGGGTTCGCCACGGTTTGGCGTGCGCGCGACCTTCAGCTACAGCGCCTCATCGCCGTGAAGGTGCTCCGTCCCGACCTCGGCGCGCAGGCGCGCGACCGGTTCCTGCGTGAAGCGCGTGCCGTCGCAGCCATCCAGCACCCCGCAGTGATCAGCGTGCACGAGATCGGCGAGCATCAGTCGGTGGTGTGGTATTCGATGCCTTTCATCGATGGCGAGTCGCTCCGCGCGCGGCTGCATCGCACCGGACGCCTGCCAGCCGAGGAGGCCGTGCGCATTCTCGGAATCGCGGCCGATGCCCTGGGGGCCGCGCACGCGGCCGGCGTTGTGCACCGAGACGTGAAGCCCGACAACGTGATCATCGAGAAGGAGACTCGGCGGGTCTTTCTCGTGGATTTTGGCATCGCGGCCGTGGCGACGACGGCGTCCGACCGCCTGACCTCGGGTGGCCTGCTCGTGGGGACCCCGCGTTACATGAGTCCCGAGCAACTGTCGCCCGGCGGTGACGTGGACGCGCGCAGCGACATCTACTCCCTCGGGCTCACGGGCTACGAACTTCTGGCGGGGGAACCACCTTTCCTCGGTCCGAATCTCGCGGGACTGCTGGTGCAGCAGCTCACCCAGGCTCCGCCACCGCTGGGCGAACGCGTGCCCGGCCTGCCCGCGCACGTGGTGGGCATCATCGACCGGTGCCTCGAGAAGGCACCCGAAGCGCGCTGGCAGAGCGCTTCGGACGTCGCCGATGCTCTGCGCAGCGAAACGGCCGCGCAACAGGCGCTCGCCGCCGTACCGGCGACGCACCGGCGGCGCGCGTCGTTCATCGATGGCGCGACCGTTGAGGCACCGGCCCGCGCGCGCTCCCTGGGCATGCCGCTGGCGGCGGCGCTTGTGGTGCTGGCGATCATCGTTGATGTGGCGCGGCGCGAGACGCTCTTCGCGCCGTTCGGCGTGCTCGCGACGGGGGTGATGGGTGCCCTGTCGGTGGCGTCGCGGCGCCGGCAGGCGATGGTGGCCCAGCTGCCGCGCAAGGCACAGAAGATGTCGCGGCGCGCGCAGTCCTTGCGGACGTCGACCGCCTCGAAAATCACCCGCATGCCCCACGCCTGGCGCGCCCTCACGTCGCGGGTGGAGTCACTCGCGAGCATGCTCGCGTTTGAGGCCGCCGCCGCGGAAGAACAACTCTCCGTGCTCGGCACCGGCGGACCCACTGAACTGCGGACGCTCCATGAGGCGCGGCTGCTTGGCGCCGTGGCGGAGCTCGAGGCGCTTCACGCGGCCGTGCAGCGCGTTGCAGGCGGTGACGATCCGGAGCGCGGACGCCGCGATCTCGAGGCGATGGTGCAGGCGCGCAGTGTGGCGCTCACGAGCGGTCCAGCCACCTGACCGTTTGACGCCACGGCGCCAGTCTCGCCGGCCGGGGCCGCCCGCCGCGACGCTAGACGACCCTGCGCCGTACCTGCATCACCACGCTTGCGGCGGCGGCGACCAGGAGGAACAACAACGCGCGGCCGAAGAGCGGTGCCGTCGGAGAGAAGCTTGACTCGAGCGGGTTCGCCGTGCGCAATAGCGCCTGATGGGCCCACGCCTCAATGGGCTTCCCGGTGATGTCCGCAACGGCGACGGGAAACGGCCGTTCGTCACGCCAGAGTCGGTCGAAGTCGGCCGGCGGCAGCGAAGCCTGCAGGAGGGCGAGCAATGACAGGTCGCTGAAGAGCCGCACGCCGCGCGCGATGCCCGGCGGATACTCGCGGCTTCTGACCGCAGGCCTGCTGGCGGCTTCACGACACGCCTCCAGCTTGCCGGCGCTGCACGCGATGTACATCAGGCCCTCCACGGGGAACCAGGGCCCGATGGAACCAAGCGTATTCTGGATCGGCGAGAACTGCCAGTACCGGCGCTGGAACTGGAGTGGGGACGGACTCCATCCGATGCGGCGGAGTTCTTCCTGCACACCGGGGCCGGGATAGCCGTGCTGCGCAAACAGCGCACAGCCGAACATGCTCCGCCGGAACATCCTGGCATCTCGCTCCACCGCGCGCCACGAACCCGGCACTCGGTACATCATGATGCACGGCTCGCCGGAGCCCGTGGGCAGCGCCGTGAAAATGGGGTCGTCAAACGGCCGCGCCGCGTGGCGCTTGGTGACGGCGCTGACGGCAAGCACAATTGGAACGCGTGGGCGGGCCACGCTGAAGGGGGACCACGCGGCGCGCAGCCGCTCCTCAAAGCGTTCGGCCTGTTCACGGGACAGGCGCGGGTCCCGCAGGATCGTCACGCCGGGCCTGGCGAGCGCACGCAGGGAGTCGCGCATCTGCATGGTCCGCGCCCCCGACCAGGCACGCTGGTAGTAGCGCTTGGCGCTCGCCCCCTCCAGCTCCAGTACGGATCGCTCGACGGTCGAACTGCGCGCACGCGGTTCAGGCGAGAGATGCACCGCAACCGCCAGGCCAACAGCCACCGCCACCGCCGAGAGCATGGTCAGCCCGAGCGGGAAGTCGGTCCATTCGTGCCAGGAGGTCATGCGCGCCATCGGGTGCTCCCGAGACTGGCCGCGCCGAAGGCCAGGCACCACAGACTCGACGCCCAGAGCAGCGCGGCGCCCGGTGACGTGGGCGGCGGACGCCGCTCCGACAGTTGCGTGTGGAATCGCCGAAGTAGTTCGTCGAAGGGAAGGCCGCTTGCCCGTGAAAGTCGGTTGCGGATCGTCAGGCCGGGAGCGTACGCGGCCTGCGTACGAGCGGCGCTGTCTGCTGGGAATGAGAACGCGAACCGAACAAGCAGGCTCCGCAGCGTCTGCGGCCCGGGCGCCACCAGGTCCGCGCCAAGCGACGTGTCGCTCAGGAAACGGATGCACGCCGTGTCATCCGCGCCGCTCGCGCACGCGTCGACGGTTCGACGCTGTGCCTCCGAGAGGCGGCTGCCGCGCCAGCCCGGCACGCCGCGAGCACCAAGCACTTGCCGGAGCGGCGGATCGTACCACGCGCGCAAGGGGTCCGTCTCTTCCGAGAGCCCGAGCGCCGTCTCGCAGGCGCGCATCTCGCCCACCAGGCAGCCGCGGGCTGGGAGCGAGGGGAAGGTCGCAAGCGCGAGCCAGGCGCCGCGCCACTCCCGTGACGAAATGGCGTCGACGGACGGGCGATCCACCAGCCACTGCCGCAGCTCCGGATCGAGCACATTCACCAGCGGCTCCACCACGCTTCGCCGAAGCGTGGCGCGTGCAGCGCTGATGGCCGGATTGGCCGAATCCACCTGCGTGATCTCCGCACGACCGCGCTCGGGATCGAGAATGCTCAGCACCAGGCGCGCGGGACTCACGGGCAGCGCGTCCGACATGTCCAGCTCGGCAACGGTAGACGGCAACGTCGGATGAAGAATGAACCGGAGGCGCGGCCCGGGGCGCGGCGGGGTCCAGGTCGTGCGCACGAGCGAATCTGCCAGGCGCGCAATCTCCATGGACAGCGGGGCGAGACTCGCGGACGAAACGATGTCAAACCGTAGCGCCCGCGTCGTGTCCGTGATGGTCGAGTCCTGGGTGACGCGGAGTCGGTTCAGGTGCGCGCCGACGGCATTGCTCCGCGCGGCCCAGTAGTCGCGCAGGGGGTCAAGTTGCGTGGGGCGTTGCGCGCCCGTCGCCGGCGCGCGCAGGCCAATGCACACCGCCAACACGCTGGCGTGCCGGATGAAGGCGAGGAGCGGTCGGCCGTGCTCAGACATCGACCAGCGACCACTGGCCAAAGAAGAAGGAGAGCGGCGACCGTGCCGCGAACAGCAGGTTGAAGAGCGGCGAGTAGTCGCTGCCAGCCGACATCTGGTACGCCGAGTCGGCGACGAGGAGCAGGAAGACGGCGAGCAGCCCCCATACCGCGCTGCGCTTGCTCCCCGCCGCCAGGGCGAAGAAGAGCGAGAAGGTCACGAGCGTCGTCGCGAAGAACCGGATGCTCAGCGCCAGCGGGTATGCGTGGATGCTGGGTGGCAGTTCCACCGCGGCCGTCACGATTGTCGCCGAGAGGGCGAGGGCACCGATCACCGGAAGCAGCAGCACGAAGCCGGCGCCCAGCCGCAGCAGCGCGTAATGCCAGCGCGGGATGGGCAACGAGAGCGCATAGACGTGCCCGCCCTCATGATCGCCGCTCCAGGCGGTCATGGCGACAAGGAGACCGACGACAAAGGCCGCGAGCGGGAAGAAGGGGGAGGTGGCGGAAGCCGTGCTCAGGACCAGCATGGAGTCGACCGCAAGTCCGTGCCCGAAGACGGCACGCACGGACAGCGCCGGCAGTGCCGCGGCGAGGGCGGTCAATACGAGGAGCACCGGGCCGATACGGCGCAGGTGTTCCCGCAAGATGACGGTCAGCATCAGCGCAGCCCTCCCTCGGCGCGCCGCACGCGCCCGGCACGCAGCAGTTCCACGAACCCCTCCTCGAGGTCGAGGTCGAGCACCTCCAGCACCGTGGCGCCGATGCCGTCAAAATACTGGGACATCGGCGCCTGCCAGCCGCGCACGAGCCACCGCTCGTCGCGGTGCGTGGTGTCACGCTCGACGAGCACGAACGGCATCTCGGGAAGCATGGCCGGTGCGTTTTCAAGCCGAATGCGCTTGATGCCGCTCTTGAACGAGTGCATCGGCATCTCCGCGAGGAGCCCGCCGCGGTCCATCACCCCCACCCAATCGCACATCCGCTCGAGCTCGTGCACGAGATGGCTGGAGACGAGCACGCTTGCCCCGTCGCGGGCGACAAAATCGAGGAGCGCCGTCAACACGTCACGACGTACCACCGGGTCGAGGCCGTCGGTCGGTTCGTCGAGCACCAGCACGTCGGGACGCTGCGCCAGGGCGAGCAGCATCAGCAGCTTGCCCGTTTCACCCTTGGAAAGCCGCGCGATGGGGCGCGTGGGGTCGAGCAGGAACTGCTCCTGCAGCTCCCGAGCCATGTCGGCGTCCCATCGGGCGTGAAACGCCGCGTGGAAGCGCATCGCCTCCTCAACCGTCAGATGCTTGTACAGATGTGGGCGCTCGGGCACGAAGCCAACCTGCGCCAGCATCGCCGGCGACTCGCGCGGGACGTCGCGCCCGAGGACGCGGATCGTGCCGCTGATCGGGCGCAGCAGCCCCATGATGAGGCGGATCGTCGTGGTCTTGCCGGCGCCATTGGCGCCGAGGAACCCGTAGATGGCGCCGTTCGGCACCGACAGGTTGAGATCACGAATCTCAAACGACTTGCCGGCGCGATAGTGCAGGCCACGCACCTCGATGGCTGCGCTCATCTGCCCTCCCCAGGGAACTCCTCGTCGAACGCGACGCGCACGTCCGCCGCGGTAAGTCCGAGCGCGGCTGCACGCCCGAGCAACTCGCGTACGAGGCGCCGTGATTCCTGCCGGCGCTCGGTGGCGCGCCGCTCGGGGGCGACGCTGCGCACGAACGTGCCCGATCCCTGTCGCATCTCGATCATGCCCTCGGCCTCGAGTTCGCGGTACGCTTGCACCACGGTCGCCGGATTCACTCGCAGCGACCCAGAGAGTTGCCGGACCGACGGTAGACCGTCGCCGGATTGCAGCTCCCCAGCCGCGACGGCCACCCGGACGCGGGCGGCGATCTGGGCGTAGATGGGGGTCGGGCTTCGAGGGTCGATGCGTTCAAACACGGCAGTAAGTGTAGTGGTGTAGCGATACACTATGTGTATTGGCCGATTCTGTCAAGACCCCCCAGCAAGGGGCAGCGTGTCAGGCGGGTGTAACGGCCACCGCGCAGCTTGAAGGGCGCGAAGGGGCGCGAAGGGCTCCAAACGAACGAGGGGGCGGGCGGAGAACCCTCTCCACCACACCCCCTCAATTCAGTTGTCCTTCTTCGCGCCGCTTCGCGCCCTTCGTTCTTGGCGGTGGTTGTAGCCGTCAGTTCCGAATGCGCCGCAAATCCCTCGTCAGCTCAGCCCGGAAATCCGGATGCGCAATCGAGATCAGCGCCTCGCCACGCTCGCGCAGTCCCTTGCCGTGCAGGTTGACCGCTCCGTACTCGGTGACGACCCAATGCACATGGCCGCGCGTGGTCACGACGCCGGCGCCCGCCGAGATCTCGGTGCAGATGCGCGACACGGTGCCGCTCTTCCCCGTGGCGGGGAGCGCGATGATCGGCTTGCCGCCGCGCGAGAGCGCGGCGCCGCGGATGAAGTCCATCTGCCCGCCGATGCCGGAGTAGATGCGATGCCCGAACGAGTCGGCCACCACCTGGCCGGAGAGATCCACCTGAATGGCGCTGTTGATCGCCACGACACGCGGGTTACGGCGGATCACGGCCGTGTCATTCGTGCGGTCGCAGGGGTGAAACTCGATGGCCAGGTTGTCGTGCACGAAGTCGAACAGCCGCCGCGAGCCGTTCACGAAGCTCGTCACGGTGCGGCCAGGGTGCACCTGCTTGTACTTGTTGGTGATGTTGCCGTTTTCCACCAGGTCAATGAGGCGATCGGAGAACATCTCGGTGTGCACGCCAAGGTCGTGCTTGTCGCCGAGTCGCGAGAGCACGGCGTCGGGGATGGCGCCGATGCCCATCTGCAGGGTGGACCGGTCCTCGATGAGGCCGGCGATGATCTCGCCGATGCGTGCCTCCACCTCGTTCTCGGTGCCGCTCACGTGCTCGTGCAACGGGCGGTTGGTCGTGATGAACGCGTCGATGCGGTCGAACGGCACGGCGGTGTTGCCGTGCGTGCGCGGCATCTGGTCGTTGATCTCGGCGATGATGAACCGGGCGCTGTCCACGGCGGCGCGCGCTGCATCGACGGAGGTCCCCAGCGAGCAGCTGCCGTGAATGTCGGGCGGTGAGAGCTGCACGAAGGCGATGTCGAGCGCGACGCCCTTGGACTCGAACAGCGACGGGACGTCCGAGAGGAAGATCGGGACGAAATCGGCGTGGCCACGCTCGATGGGGCCGCGCAGGCACGGGCCAGTGAACAGCGAAATCGAATGGAAGCGCTGCCAGCGGTCGCCATCGAGCCAGGGGGCGTTGCCGGCGAGGTGCAGGTGGTAGAGCTTGACGTTTTCGAGGTCGTCGCGGACGGCGAGCGCCTCGAGCAGCGGGGTCGGCGTGGCGCAGGCGCCCTGGACGAAGATCTTCATGCCACTGCGCACAAGCGCCAGCGCATCGGAGGGCGAAACGGCGCGCGAACGCCAGTCGGTCGGGAAATGGGTCACGGGACTACTCGGTGCAGGGCAGGAGTGCAGGGGGTCCGGGGGACGATAGAAAACTACCTTTGGAACACCCCATTTACCGAGGGGGGAAAGCCCCCACCGGACGCCAGCTTGTCCCCACCAGCGGGGTCAGGTATAATCCCATACTACGCGGGCGTAATTCAGTTGGTAGAATGCCAGCTTCCCAAGCTGGACGTCGTGGGTTCGAGTCCCATCGCCCGCTCTGATCAAGCCACGGGCCCCGCTCCGCTCCGGAGCCGGGCCCGTTGTGTTGCGCTTCAAGCCACGCTGTTGCCCGGTTGCACGCATGCATTCGCCCGACGGCGCGTCATTGCCCGCGTCAGCGTTCCGCCGATACTGCGGGTGCCGGCTCGGGCCTATCATGCATACTGGGGAGTGTCTTTCCCGGCCGCGTGACACGGCCTCGCCGCAGGCAGGGCCCCGGGCGCGCCGTGCGCGCGGGGAAGGAGCGGCAGCATGGTCCGACTTGATCCTTCGGTGGAGCAGCTGGGGGAGACGATACCGGCCGCACCGGCTCCCGCGGAGCCGTCGCGCACCGTTCGCAGTGCGCCCCACACCACGGGCAGATGCATCCCCGCCGATCATCGCGCGGAACGCCGCACCATCGTGCATCTGGCTGCGGAGTACCATGGCTACGCGCGCACCGGTGGGTTGGCGGAGGCCGTGGCCGGACTTGCGCACTCACAACTGGAGGCCGGCCATCGCGTCTACGCCTTCGTGCCGCTCTATGCGTCGGTGCGCGAAGCCGTGGAACGGCTGCAACTGCTCGCGCCGCCGACGCGCATCACGATCGGGCCCCTCTCCGAGCCGGTGCGGTTCTATCGCGACGCATCGCGCACCGACGGGCCGCGCGTGATCCTCGTGGACGCGCCGGGCTGCTTTGACCGCCCGGGGCTCTACGGCGATGTGCGGGGCGACTATCCCGACAACCACCTGCGGTTCGCGCTGTTCGCGCGCGCGGCGCTGCACGGCATGGCCCACTTCATGCCCGGTCCCCTGCTGCTCCACGCGCACGACTGGCACGCGGCGCTCGCGCTGGTCTACCTGCGCACGCATCCGGAGATTGCCCCGCACTTCGCCGGCACGCCCGCCGTGCTCTCGGTGCACAACGCCGGCTATCAGGGCCACTTTGGTGCGGACGTGATGGCGGATCTCGCCCTGCCGGCCGAGCTGTATCACATGGAGCGCCTCGAGTGGTACGGACGGCTCAACCTGCTCAAGGGCGGGCTGGTCTTCTGCGATGCCGCCGTCACGGTGAGTCCCGCCCACGCAGCGGAGCTGCGCACGCCGGAGGGCGGCTTCGGCCTGCACGACACCTTCCGGCAACTCGGCTCGCGGCTCGTCGGCATCTGCAACGGCATCGACCTGCGCCACTGGGATCCGGCCACCGACGACCAGATCGCCGCGAATTACTCGGCGGACGACCTCGCCGGAAAAGCGACGTGCAAGGACGCCCTGCAGCGCGCCTTCGCGCTGCCTCGCCGGCACGATGTGCCCGTCATCGGCATGTCATCGCGCCTTGCGGGGCAGAAGGGGTTCGACATTGTGTTGAAGAGCCAGCGCCTGCGCGCCGACGACACGCAGTTGATCGTGATCGGGGAGGGCGACGCGCGCATCGGCGAAGCGGTCGCGGCGTTTGTGGCCGCGCACGCGGGCCGCATGGCATGCAGCCTGACCTTCACCGACCGGCTGGAGCACCAGTTGATGGCGGGAGCGGACCTCGTGCTCATGCCGTCGCTATACGAGCCGTGCGGGCTCACGCAGATGCATGCGCAGCGCTACGGGACGCCCGTCGTCGGACGCCGCGTCGGCGGCATCGGCGACACGGTGGCGGACGCGGAGACGGGCTTCCTGTTCGACACCTTCGATGTCTCCTCGCTGGACGCCGCGCTCGAACGCGCGCTCGTCCACTATCGCGATCGCGAGGCGTGGCAGGCGATGATGCGCCGCGCGATGGCGCGCGATTTCGGCTGGGACCACGCGATGGCGCATTACGCCGACGTCTACCGCGTCGCCGAGCAGGGGGCTGCCGCGCTGCGATAGCCTCGCGTCAGCCGAACCCCGTCAGGGCAGCGTGCGATGAAGCCCTACGCCTGACCAGCGTTGACCCTACTGCTTTGGCGCGTGCACGAGCGCATCTATAAAGCCAGCGAGACGCTCGCGCCAAATGCGCGGGCCCCCCAGGGCGTTCCGCCGGTTTGAGGAGGAGCGCGACATGATGCCCTTTGCTGAGCTGCTGGCCCTGGACGGCGAACTGCGGGACACGCCGACCCTGACACTATACCTTGACGGCCGGAACGAAAACCCGGCCTGGCGCACCGCCTGGCGGCGGTCGCTGAAGCAGGAAGAGAACCGGCTGCGCCGTGCACTCGCCGACGCCCCGCAAGACGAGCGCGACGCGTTCGCGCGCAACATCGAGGCGCTCGAGGAGTACCTCGCGCATCGCCGCGGCACGATGGATTCGCCGGGATGGTTGGGCGTCATGGCGGATGGCCGGGTGCGGCTCGACGCGCCCCTGCGCGGCGTGACGCCGACCATCGGCCGCTGGGGGCGTGGCGTAGCCCTCGCCCCGTTCCTCTGTGCCTCAGAGTCGGGTGGCGGAAGCGCGTGGGTCGCGATTGCCGACAGCCGGGCGGCGCGCATTTTCCGCTGCGAGGACGACGGCGTGCGGCGCGTCGACACGGTGCGCACGCAGACGCATCCGGAGCTGGACGACGCGGCGGGCGCGACGCGGCGCTCGACGCCGCACCAGGAAACCCGTGGCGGGGTGGGGCGCGACGCCGCCGAGAAGGAGCGCCGCGAGGCGCGGTCGCGCATGCTCCGCACGCTGGCGGCCCACGTGCGGGCGTTGACGCCCGTGCTGCCGGTCTTCGTCGGCGGCACGCCCCAGCTGCTCACGGAGGCGACGTCGGCCATGGCACACGAGGGCGTCGCGCAGGTGATCGAGACGCCGGTGCTCGGCGCGCGCGCGCGCGTCGGAGAAATCGCCCGCGCGGTGCACGAAGGGCTCGTGCAGCTGCGGCGTGTGGCGGAGCAGGAATTGGTCGAGGAGCTGCTGCGTCGCTCTGGTGATGACGCGCTGGGTGCGGCCGGCGCGGCCTTCACCGGGCGCGCGCTCGACGAGCGCTCGGTGCAGACGCTCGTCCTGAGCAGCTCGTTCGTGGTGTTGCAGCCCGAGGTGGCCGAGGTTTTCGTGCGCTCCGCGCTTGCGCAGGACGCCCGGGTGGAGGTGGTATCCGGGGACGCGGCGCGCACCCTGGAGGAATCCGGCGGCGCCGGCGTGCTCTTGCGCTTCTCGCCGTTCAAGGCGGAGCCGGCGCACAACGGGGAGCTGGCGACGGTGTAGGCGGACGGAAGACGGAGGACGGAGGACGGAGGATGGAAGACGGCGGACGGCGGGTGAGCGTCCGCCGGCTCGTCTATGGCGCGCGGAGCAGGACCAGCTGCCGAGCGCCCATCACGCCGCCGTAGGCGCCAATCACGCACAGGGACACGCTCAGCGCCACGTACAGCGCGGCGCGCCCCAGCGCGCCCTCCTCGGCGAGTGCCACCGTCTCGAGACTGAACGCGGAGAACGTCGTGAAGCCGCCGCAGAGACCGGTGGTCAGCAGCGCGCGCACATCGGCCGGGACGCCGGCGGTCTCATACGTCCACGTGGCGAGAAAGCCGAGCAGCAGGCTGCCCGAGAGGTTCACCAACAGCGTGGCATACGGAAAGGACGACGTCGTGCGCTGCTCGAGCCAGGCGGAGAGGAGGAAACGAGCGACGCCACCGGCGGCGCTGCCGAGGGCGACGGCAAGGATGAGGCGCATGATGGGAAAGATGGTGGAGGGTAGATGGTGGATGGTAGATGCGGACGGAGGACGGAGGACGGAGGACGGAGGACGGAGGACGGAAGCCGGAGGACGGAAGCCGGAGGACGGAAGCCGGAGGACGGAAGCCGGAGGACGGAAGCCGGAGGACGGAAGCCGGAGGACGGAAGCCGGAGGACGGAAGCCGGAGGACGGAAGCCGGAGGACGGAAGCCGGAGGACGGAAGCCGGAGGACGGAAGCCGGAGGACGGAAGCCGGAGGACGGAAGCCGGAGGACGGAAGCCGGAGGACGGAAGCCGGAGGACGGAAGCCGGAGGACGGAAGCCGGAGGACGGAAGCCGGAGGACACTAGCCGGCCGAGCGTTCGCTTGCGAGGCGTGCCGGTCGCGTAGAAGTTCGAGCATGGAACTTCTCTCCGCCTCCTTCGCGCACGGTGGGACGATTCCCGTGCGCCATACCTGCGATGGCGCCAACACGTCGCCTCCGCTTTCGTGGTCCGGGGTACCGAGCGGCGCCCGAAGCCTGGCGCTGATCGTGGATGATCCGGACGCGCCCGATCCCGCGGCGCCGAAGCGCATCTGGGTGCACTGGGTGCTCTACAACATTCCGCCGACGGTCGCGGCACTGGCGGAGGGAGGCGCGCGATCTCCGGTGCCGGAGGGGGCACGCACGGGCCTCAACGACGGCGACGAGCCCGGCTATGACGGTCCGTGCCCGCCCATCGGCCGGCACCGGTACTTTCACACGCTCTATGCGCTGGACACGATGCTGCCGGAGCTCGGACCGAACGCACGGCGGCGGGACGTGGATGCGGCGATGAAGGGGCACATTCTGGCTACGGCACAGGTGATGGGCACGTACCAGCGGGCGGAACGGGGAGGAAGTGGAGGTTAAGCAACGAGGGACGGGGGTGGGGACGAGGAACGGGGCGGGTGAATCGCCTGGTCGCCCCCTCCCGTAGTGAGATCATCCCTCCTCAGGATTCGCCCGTGCGCGCACTCGTGAAAGCCTTCTTGCTCGGCCTGGCCTCGCTGGTCCTGCTCATTCCGCTGGGCTTCGTGCTCATCACGCTCGGCCTGCCGGTCATGGCGGCGCTCTTCGCGCTCACTATTCCGGTGGTGGTCGTGCTGGCGATCGTGGGCATCCCGGTTTTTCTCGTGGTGGTGCTCGCGGCGGTCGTGCTCGCCGTCGTCTTCAGCGTGCTGGGCGCCGTGCTCGCCATCGGGTTCGCCGTGGTGAAGCTGCTCCTGATGGTCGTGCTGCCGATTGCGCTGCTCGGCTGGCTCGTCAGCGTCGTGGTGGGCGCCCGAAAGAAGCAGACGCCAGTCTCCAGTGAATAGCCGGACGTCGAGGACTGAACGCAAAGACCGCTCACTGCATACCACGGATTGCACGGAACCTGACGGAGGAACACGGATCCCGCGTGAGGGGGTTCGCCAGCGCCTGATCCGTGATGATCCGCCTGTGACCGTGAAATCCGTGGTAGGTAGTTTCCGTTCTCACCACTTCCGAAAGTTCGGTGTAGCGGACGCGGGAACTGCTCACTGCATACCACGGATTGCATGGAACCTGACCGAGGAACACGGATCCCGCGTGAGGGGGTTCCCCAGCGCCTGATCCGTGATGATCCGCTGGTTACCGTGAAAGCCGTGGTATGCTGTTCACGGTTTTGCTCACAGTGAGGGTGCGGAGGCACGGTGGGGTGCAGGGGCACAGGCAGGGTGAAGTGCAGAGTGCGAGAGGAATCGTCCGTTACCTCGCTACCTCTCCCACCACGCTCCACACCTTGGGGTCCTCGGTGCCGAGCACCCAGACTGAGTAGCCGCGCAGGCCGTACTGCCTGACGAGCGGGAGTTTCTCGCGGAAGGCGCGGGCGTCCTCGATCCAGGCGTGCTCGAAGACGCCGTTGCGCTCCCACATCGCGGTGGTCGCCTTCTGCGTCTTGTCCCAGCGGGTGGCCGCGCCGGCGTCGGCGATGATCTTCATCAGCTCGGCGTAGCCGATGTCGCGCCCGGCGCCGCGGGAACCGCTGCGCGCATCGTACGCCGTCGCCCAATAGTCGTGGTACGCGGCGAGGCCGAGCGAGATCTTGGACGGCGGGACACCGGCGGCGAGCACGTACTTGAGTGAGGCGAGCATCCACGGATAGCCGGCCACGGGCCCCGGCGTGGTGCCGCCGGTGTGCTGGGCGTACGTCATGTACGAGATGAAGTCGAGCGTGTCGGCGAGTGCCTTGAAGTCGTACGCACCGCGCCAGTAGTCGTACATGTACTGGTGGTAGGGGAGCGGACCGCGATCGTCGTCGAGGCGCGGCACCACGGCCGCCGAGAGCTCGCATCCGGCGCGGTGCACGGAGTCGGCGGCCTCGCGCGCGAGGGCGGTGAACGCGTCGCGGTCGCTGACGTGGAGATTCTCGAAATCCAGCTGGATTCCATGCACCCCCTCCTCGCGGCAGAGCGCGGCGAGGCTTCGCGCGGCGTTCGTGCGCGCCGTGGGGACGGTGGCGATCTGGTGCAAGATGCTCACACTGAAACCCGGGTTCATCACCAGCGGCACCAGCTTTACGCCGTGGGCGCGCGCCGTCGCCACGATGCGGGGGTCCATGCCGCCGCGTATGGCGCCGGTGCTGTCCATGCTGTAGACCTGTGGCGCGATGACGCTGATGTGCCGGGCGTTCGCGATGAAGCTGGCGATCCCGGCGTCGTTGTTGCGCACGTACCAGATGGCCTCGGGGGCCTGGGTGGCGGCGCGCACGGGCAGGGCGAGCAAGACGGCCGCGAGCGGCAGGAGGTAGACTTGGCGCATGAGGGAAGCTACGATGGCCGTGGACGGTCTGCCCGTCGCGTCTCGCCGGCCTTGCCATGCTCGGGGCACATTTCGCTGGACAAAGCGCGTGCGCGGGGAAGAGATTCCGTCAGTGACCCCTTCTCAGGAACAGCGCATGAGTGCCTTGCATGTTCTCCTCGTCGACGACCACGACTTTACACGGGCGCTGCACCGAAAAGTGCTCGCCGATCTTGGCGTGGAGACGATCTCGGAGGCGCGGGACGGGAGCGAGGCGCTCGCGCTGGCTCGTGCCAACCGGCCGCACGTCGTCCTGAGCGACCTCAACATGCCGGGAATGGACGGCATGACCTTCATCAGCCATCTCGCGCACGAAAAGCTGACGGATTCGGTCATCATCGCCTCCGGCCTGGCGCCCGGCGTGCTCCGCGCGGTGGAGGCGATGGCGATCGCGTCGGGCATGCGGGTGCTGGGGGCGCTCGAGAAGCCGCTGCGCAAGGACGCGCTGGCCGGGCTTCTGCACCTGCACGAACACCCGGCGCGGGCCGGCGCGTCTGCCGGCGCGCCGATCGAGGCGGAGGCGCTGGAGCGTGCCATCGAACTGGGGCAGTTCCGGGCCTGGTTCACGCCGGTCCTCGACGTGGCGTTCATGCGCACCGTGGCGGCCGATGTGGTGCCGCGCTGGGAGTCGCCGGAGCGCGGCGTGCTGCTCGGCGAGGACGACTTCGCCCCGGTGTTTGCCCTGCCTGCGGGGCCGTCGGTCATGCGCGCCGTGGTGGCCGCCGCGCTCAACGCCGGTGCGCTGTGGCGGCAGATGGGGTGGACCGGTCTCCTGACGCTGCCGGTTGGCGTCGCGGCCACGCAGCATGGCGACTTCTGGGACTGGTTCGCCGCGGCGATCAAGAAGCAGGGTGCCGGCGGGAGCGTGTCCGTGGCGGTGTCCGGGGGCCTCTTCGTTGAAGCGCCGGCGCGCGCCTCCTTTGCGGTCGCGCGGGCGATGATGGATGGCTATCACGTCGGCATCCGCGTCCAGGATGATGCCGAACTGGACGCACTGACGGCGCTCGCGGCCGCCAACGTGGTGACGTGCCCCGTCGACTGGGTCGAGGGGAATGCGAGCGCCATGCAGAAGGTGCACGCGCTCGTCTCGCGCATCGGGGCGGAGCTTGGCGTCAGCGGCGTCGACGACGCGGCGATGCTCGGCAAGCTGGCGCGCTCCGGCGTGCGGCGCGCCCAGGGCCTCGTCATCGGCCGTCCGGCCTCGGCCGCCGAGACGTACGACACGCACCTCGCCTTTCGTTGACCGGGATGCAGGCGCCGTGGCCGGCGATGTTCGGCGAGGCGGACCAGGTGGTCGCCACCCAGGCCAGCGTCCAGAGCATTCAGCGCCTGATGGCCCAGCGCCGTAAGACAGAGTACACCATTGCGGTGATTCCGCGCTGAGGCCACGCGCCCGTGGACGTGGAGACGCGGCGGATGATCCGCATGGATCACCTGATCCTGAACTGGCTTGCCGACCACGTCCTGCGCGGCTGAGAACCTTCGCGCAGGATGCGGGTTCGTCGGCTGGACTCCCTTCACGCGCTTCCCGATGCCACCGGTCAATTTCGCGCACGTGCCGCGCCGCGCGGCGCGCGCCATCGCGGGTCTGCTGGCTTGCCTGCTGCTGGGCACGCCGTCGTTGCACGGGCAGGCCGCCGCGCCGACGCACAGCGCCATCGCGGTCTACCTGGACTGCCGCGCCTCGTGTGATTTCAGCCTGATTCGCACCGAGATCACGTACGTGAACTGGGTGCGCGACCGCGAGGTCGCGGACGTCCACGTGCTGGTGACCAGCCAGCGTGCCGGGGCGGGCGGCGAACAATTCACGGCTGCCTTCCTCGGGGCGCGGCAGTTCACCGGCCGCGGCGACACCCTGACGTTCACCACCAACCCCACCACCACGGGTGATGAACAGCGCCGCGGCGTGACGCGCATGCTCGCGCTGGGCCTCGTGCAGTTTGTCGCCCGCACGACGGCGGCGCAGTCGCTGCGCGTGACGCGGAGCGACACGACCAAGGCGAACGGGGCGCAGCTGGCGCCGGCGCACGACCCGTGGAAGGCGTGGGTCTTCTCCGTCAGCCTGAGCGGGTCCACCGACGGCGAGCGGGCCTACAAGAGCCAGAATGTGAACTCGCGCTTCTCGGCGAACCGGGTGACCGAGGCGTGGAAGACCAACGTCAACTACTCGTATTCGTACCGTGGCAATGTGGTGACGGTGCAGGACTACGACAGTACCGGTGCCGTCGCGACGGAGGAACGGTACGAGAACCGGCTGCGCGACTGGAACGCCGAGCTGGGGCAGGTGATGAGCCTCACCGATCACTGGTCGCTGGGCGGCAGCGTGGAGGTGGCGTCGCAGGTCTTCCGCAATCAGGACCTGCGCGTGGAGGCGGCGGCGGGCATCGAGTACAACCTGTTCCCGTACTCGCAGGCGACGCGTCGCGAGCTGGTGGTGCGGTACGCGGCCGGCATGGTGGGCTACTGGTACGCGGATACGACGATTTTCGACAAGCTCCGCGAAACGCTGCCGCGTCATTTCCTGGAGATCGAGTACCGGACGCGGGAGCCGTGGGGGAGCGCAAACGTCACGGCGCAGCACCGCAACTTTCTCACCGACGCCACGAAGCGGACCACGGAGCTCAACGCCGGCTTCAATGTGCGGCTGTTCCGCGGGTTCAGCGTGAACGCCAGCGGCGGGTACGAGTGGATCCGTGACCAGGTGTACCTGCCGCGCGGCGAGCAGGACGCGGTGGACGTGCTGCTGCGGCGCCGCGCGCTGCTGAGCGGCTTCCAGTACCAGATGCGGCTCGGGGTGAGCTACACGTTCGGGTCCATCTATAACAACGTGGTGAATCCGCGGTTCTGACGGGTCTGCGACCGGTGGGTCCGACGCCGGGTGGTCCGGCGCGGGTTGCTTGAACGCGCGAACGCGCGAACGCACGAACGCACGAACGCACGGACCGCGGTGCGGCCCGTGCGTTCGCGGTGCAAGGTGCGTCTAGAAGAACTTGTACTTCACGCCCAACTGCATCTGGTAGGCATCGCTCAGGCCGGCGTTGTACTGCAATGACGATGTCATGAGCGACGTGCCGATGTTGCGGAGCCGGTAGAGCATCGCGCCGTTCGCGTCCATGCCACGGGCGATGAGAGGCTGGTTGGAGACGAGGCGCTTCGACACGCCCCAGTCGTTGTTGATGAGGTTGCCGACATTCAGGATGTCGAGGCGGAGCTCCAGCGAGTTCCCGGTGCCGGCGATCTGCGACGCGAACTCCTGGGCGAAGCTCAGGTCGGCCCGCAGGAGCATGGGCAGGAAGACCGCGCCGCGCTCCGCGTAGTCTCCGCGGTGGTTCTTCAGGTACTCATCCTGCGTGATGAATGCCTCCCACGCCGCCTGCTGCTGCGCGACGGTGAAGGTCGCGCCCGACGACGTGTACTGCTCGAAGTTCATCTCGCTCGCGTTGCGGGCGATGTAGATGAGGTCGTTGCCCTGCGCGCCGTCGCCGTTGGCGTCGCCGGAGAACGTGTAGCTGGCGTTGCCCTGCGTGCGCCCCTCGGCGAAGAGCGACACCGACGTCGGACCGATGGGGAGGAGCTGGCGCTTGTAGGAGAGGGCCACCAGGTAGCGGTGTCCCGGTGAGTACTGCGAGTACGACACCGGCGCCTGGTTGGGATTGGCCGCGATCGCGTTGGCCGTCCAGTTGCCCGCGGCAATGGAGCTCGGGTCGTGCGTGTTGCGCGCGACGCCGTAGCTGTACGCGACCTTGCTGCTGAGGCCGAAGTTGAAGTTCTTCTCGAGCGACGCCGCCCAGTTCCAGGCGTAACCACCGTCCTGGTTGCCCAGCACGTACGCGCCCGTGACGTTCGACTGCACGCGGTTGCCGAAGCTGGCGGTGTTCCAGCGGGGGCGCTTGTCGGCGCCGGTGTAGTTGCCGGCCGGCGCGGAGAGATTGGCGTTGGTGTAGTACATGCCGTTCACGTCGCGGCTGTACATGTACTCCAGCGTGCCGACCACACCGTACGGCAGGCGACGGTCGACGGCGAGGCTGGTGCGCCAGACCTGCGGGAACTTGAAGTCGGCTTCGGTGAAGTTGAGCGTGTACGACGCGGCCGGAGTGCCCGTGACCGTCGTCGGCTTGTAGGTCGCGGCGTCGGGATTGAACGGGTAGTTCCGCGTGTTCACCACGTCGATGGCGCCGGTCAGGATGCCATTGTTGCCGATCTGGTTCGAGACCCAGACATAGGCCGGCTTGCCGGTGAAGATGCCCGTGCCGCCACGCAGCTGCGTGACCTTGTCGCCCGTGACGTCCCAATTGAAGCCGACGCGCGGCGACCAGAGGATCGTGGCTTCGGGGAGCTTCTGCGTCTGGTACCGTGCCGGATTGCCGTCGCGGTCACGGTAGGTGTAGCCGTTCGCCTGCGCGTTGGTGTAGCCGGTGGCGCCGAAACTGGGCCGGTCGAGGCGCACGCCGGCCGTGATGTTGAGCCGGCTCGTCGGACGCCAGCTGTCCTGCGCCCAGCCGCTCCAGTAGTTGACGTCGAGGGGCTGCAGGGGCTCGACGAGGCCGGGAATGTTGACGTACTGCACCTGGAAGCGATTGAGCGTCACCGGCGAGGTGGTGCGGTTCTTGTTCGCCAGGTAGTCGTTCGCGTCGGTGTAGAAGTCGGCGAGCGAGTTGTAGATGTAGACGCTGTTGGCGCCCTGGTAGAAGACGTTGTCCGAGTGGTACTTCTCGTACGACAGGCCGACCGTGAGGTCGTGCTTGCCGACGTAGTAGGAGAGGTTGTCCTGCAGCTGGAAGGTGCGATAGCGCAACTGGTTGTTCGGCGTGAACGGGTCCATGCCGAAACTCATGTACGTGGAACCGTTCTGCAGGATGTCGACCGTCGGGAAGAAGGCGCCCTTGTAGCCGCGGCTTTCGTCGTTGGTCGTGTAGCCGATGAGCAGATCGTTGGACAGCTTGTCGCGCAGCTGCGAGGTCAGTTCGGCCACCGTCGAATTGATGTTCTCGAGGATCAGGTAGCCCGATGCCTGGTAGCTCATCGCCTGCGTGTTCGTGCGCCGGTTGCCGAAGCCCAGCGAGCTCGAGTTGGAGATCAGCTGATCGGATTCCGAGGTGAGCGAGTTGTACCGGACGCTCAGCTTGTTCCGGTCGTCGATGTTGTAGTCCAGCTTCAGCAGGAAGCGCCGCGATGGCGTCTCGTTGTTGTAGCCGGAGTACGGGCCCGTCTCGTAGTTGAACTTGGTCGACAGGAAGGTGCTGATCCCCTGCAGGTCGCTGGCGAGCACACGCGTGGTGTTGCCGCCCACCGTCTGGCCACCGGTGTTCGCGAGGAAGGTGGTGCCCGGCGCGGTGTTCTTGTCGTCCTCGAAGCTGGTGAAGAAGAAGAGCTTGTTCTTGATGATCGGGCCGCCCACCCAGGCGCCGGCGAGCGAGTACTTGAAGGTGCCCGGATTGAACGGCACGCCCTGGATGCGGTTGCCGACGAGCCCCTGGTTGCGCGTGACGTAGTAGGCCGAGGCCTTGAACTCGTTGGTCCCGCTGCGGGTGACGGCGTTGACGCCGGCGCCGACGAAGTTGCCCTGGCGCACATCGTAGGGGGCGATGCTCACCTGAATCTGTTCGACGGCTTCCACCGGGATGGGGGCGACGTTGGTGCGGCCGCCCGGCTGGCCGGCGAGGCCAAACGAGTTGTTGAAGTACGATCCGTCGATGGAGATGTTGTTGAAGCGGTTGTCCATGCCGGCGAACGATGAGCCCGACGACTGCGGCGTGAGCCGGGTGAAGTCGGTGATCGTGCGCGAAATGGTGGGGAAGGCGGCGATCGCCTCGGAGCCGACTTTGGTGGCCGCGCCGGTGCGGGAGCCGCTGAAGGTGCCGGCTTCGGCGGTCACGGAGACCGCCTGCAACGTGACGGCGGCCGCGGAGAGGTCGAAGTTCACCGCCGCCTGCACGCCGAGGTCGAGCATGATCCCCTCGTGCGACTTGGGCGCAAACCCGATGAGCCGGGCGGTGATCGTGTACGGACCTCCGACGCGCGCAGCCGGAATGATGTAGCGGCCGTCGGCGCGCGACTGCGCGAGGTAGACGGTGCCGGAGCGGGTGTGGGTGGCGGTGATGCGGGCGCCGGCCACCGGGGCCCCGCCGGTGGCCGTGACGATGCCCGCCACAGAGGCGGTGGTGACCTGGGCGGCGGCCGACGCAGGCAGCAGCGCCAGCGTGGCGATGAGCCCGGCGAGCGCGGACGACGTGACTTGTCTCATGGGCGCTTCCGAAGTGGAGTGGAAGGGGGCGTGAATGCGAACGATTTTAGCACCTTCGCGGTGCGTGCGAAACCAGCGATCACCGCCTGCTCCCGGGGGGTGACGATGCGTGGCCTGATCGTTGACTCGCACGAGGTGCGCGATGGCGTGCGGGATCGGTTTACAGGCGGAGTTCCGGTGGCTACTATTCAGGTCGGTCTGCGCGGGAGGAATCGCGCGCGGACGGGACGTAGCGCAGTCCGGTAGCGCACCTGAATGGGGTTCAGGGGGTCGCGGGTTCAAATCCCGCCGTCCCGATCGAGCAGGAGCGCCGACGAGGCGCGACAAGGAGCGAGAACGCACGAGGGGATCCCGAAGTTCGGGGTCCCCTCGTGGCGTCTCGTGCGTCCAAGGTATGGCGGCGAAGACAGCGTCCAGCAGGGTCGCGCGCTGTATGGGGCGACCATTTCCCGTACGCGACAGGGCTCGTACGCCACGCAAGGCGGGTCGCGTTCGGTGCGGCGCCAATGTCGTGGAAGCTGACATTCTGTCCGGAGGGCGGAACGTGTCTTGACAGGCACGCATCCAGCGCGAAATCTTAGCATAGACTGACTGCCCCCATCCCCCACCTTCCGGAGTCATCGTATGGCACGTCTCAGTGCCGGACTGCGCACCGTCGCGGTTCTCGCTTCCATCTCACTCGCATCGGCCTGCGCCACGGACACCTCGTCCACCGCGCCCGACGTCGCATCGGCGACGCGCGCGCCGGCGCTTGCCGCCAGCGAGCAAGGCGCCGCCCCGGACTTCGTGCCGGGTGAAGTGCTGGTCAAGTTCCGCGTCGGCGCCACGCCGGCGGCGCGCGGCGCCGCGCTCGGTGCGGCCAACGCCGCCGTGGCGGAACGCATTCTCACCGCGCAGATGCGCCGTGCGGGCGATGAGGAAGGCGTGACGCTGGTCCACACCGGGCTCGGAGTGGGCGCGGCCATTCAGGCGCTGCGCGGCCACGCCGCGGTGGAGTACGCCGAGCCGAACTACGTCTACCAGCACGACGCGGTCTCCAACGACACCTACTTCACCAGCGGATTGCTCTGGGGGATGTACGGCAGCTCGTCGTCCCCGGCCAACCAGTATGGCAGTCAGGCCGCCGTGGCATGGGCCGGCAACAAGACCGACTGCAGCAACGTGTACGTCGGCATCATCGACGAAGGGTACATGTACACCCACGATGACCTGGCCGCCAACGTGGGCACGAACCCCGGCGAAATCGCGGGGAACGGTGTGGATGACGACGGCAACGGCTACGTGGACGACGTGTACGGTTGGGACTTCGATGGCGGCAACAACACGGTGTTCGACGGTGCAGGCGACGACCACGGGACGCACGTCGCGGGAACCATCGGCGGGGTCGGCGGCAACGGCAAGGGCGTCGCCGGCGTCTGCTGGAGCGTGAAGCTGATGGACGCGAAGTTCCTCGGCCGGCGCGGCGGGACAACCGCCAACGCCATCAAGGCGGTGGACTACTTCACCGACCTCAAGGTGCGGCACGGCATCAACCTGGTGGCCACGAGCAACTCGTGGGGCGGCGGCGGCTTCTCGCAGGCGCTGCAAGATGCCATTGAGCGCGCCAACGCGGCCGGCATCCTGTTCATCGCCGCGGCCGGCAACAGCACCTACAACTGCGAGACGAGCAGCTGCTATCCCGCGGAATATGCGAACGCGAACGTGATCGCGGTTGCCTCGATCACGAGCACGGGCGCCATCAGCTCGTTCTCCAATTATGGATCGACCACGATCGACCTCGGCGCGCCGGGAAGCGGGATCTACTCCACCGTCCCGGTGAGCTCGAAGGGGAGCGTCGTGGCCGGCTACGCGTCGTACAGCGGCACGTCGATGGCCACGCCGCACGTGAGCGGCGCGGCCGCGCTCTACGCGGCGTATCATCCGGGTTCGAGCGCCGCGCAGGTCAAGGCGGCGATCCTCGGCGGCGCCACCGCGACGGCATCGCTGGCGGGGAAGACGGTGACCGGAGGCCGGCTGAACGTCAGCGGGTTCTAGGGCGAAGGAACTGACAGCCGCTGGCCGGGGCAAGTCGCCGGCCAGCGGCTTTGTCATACCACGGCTACGCCTGCGGCCGGAAGCCGGCGAGGACGGCGTCTGCGGAGTGACTTCGCGTTCGCGTCGCGATTGTCCCACGCCCGCGCGTGGTGTACTCCTTCGTCAGGAGGCACGGCATGACCGGATATCGCATGGAACGCGACGCGATGGGCGAAATCGCCGTCGCCAACGACAAGCTGTGGGGCGCGCAGACCCAGCGTTCGCTGGAGCACTTCGCCATCGGCGACATGCGCTTCACCCGCGCCATGATTCGCGCCTTCGGCCTCCTCAAGAAGGCGGCGGCGCTGACCAATCGTGACCTGGGGACGCTCGCGGCCGGCAAGGCCGAGCTCATCGTCCGCGCCTGCGACGAGGTCATCGCGGGCCAGCACGACGAGCATTTCCCGCTCGTGATCTTCCAGACGGGGTCGGGCACGCAGACCAACATGAACGCCAACGAGGTCATCGCGAACCGCGCGATCCAGCTCGCGGGCGGGGTGCTCGGCTCCAAGCAACCGATCCACCCGAATGACGACGTCAACATGTCGCAGTCGTCCAACGACGCCTTCCCGACGGCCATGCACATCGCCGCGGCCGAGGAGATCACCCAGCGTCTGATCCCCGCTGTATCGCGGCTCCGCGATGTGCTCGCCGAGAAATCGGCGGCGTTTGCCGACGTCGTCAAGATCGGGCGCACGCATTTGCAGGACGCCACGCCGCTCACGCTCGGACAGGAGATCTCGGGGTGGGCGGCGCAGCTCGACCGGGGGATCGGCCGTCTGCACGCGGTGTTGCCGGGCCTCTACGAGCTCGCGCTCGGCGGGACGGCGGTCGGCACCGGCCTCAACTCGCACCCGGAGTACGCGGAGCGCGTGGCGAGGAGGATCGCGGAGCTCACCGGGCTGCCGTTCGCGTCGGCGCCAAACAAGTTCGAGGCGCTGGCGGCGCACGATGCGGTGAGTTTCGCGTCGGGAGCGCTGCGCACCTTGGCTGGGTCGCTCATGAAGATCGCCAACGACGTGCGATGGCTTGCGTCAGGACCGCGTTCGGGCATTGGCGAGCTCACCATTCCCGAGAACGAGCCGGGCTCATCCATCATGCCGGGCAAGGTGAACCCGACGCAGGCCGAGGCGCTCACGATGGTCGTCTGCCAGGTCTACGGCAACGACGCGGCGGTGGCGTTCGCCGCCTCGCAGGGCAACTTCGAGCTGAACGTCTACAAGCCCGTCATCATTCATAATTTGCTCGAATCCGTGCGGCTGCTGAGCGATGCGTGCGATTCCTTCCGGGTGCACTGCGCGGTGGGCATCGAGCCGAACCGTGCGCGCATCACGCAGCTCGTCGAAAGCTCGCTCATGCTCGCGACCGCGCTCAGCCCGCACATTGGGTACGACAAAGCGGCGCAGGTCGCCAAGAAGGCGCAAGCGGATGGGTCAACCCTGCGGGAGGCCGCGCTCGCGCTGGGCTACGTGACCGCCGAGCAGTTCGATGCGTGGGTCGACCCGGCGGCGTTGACGATGCCCCACGCGTGAGCGCAGGCCGCCGCTACGCCAATCGCGAAAACCTCCGGTTCGATCCCGGCACGTCAATCCCGTAAAACGCCGTCCCAACCACTGCGGCGAGCGCTGATACGGCAATCGCCGGCCAGCCAATCGCGACCGGCGCCGGCGCGCTCGCGGAGGGCACGGTCGTCAACGCGGCGCCGCCCACGACGAAGACCAGCGTCAGCCACTGGTACAGCCGGAACCCGGCAATCACCGCGGTCTGCGGCTCTCCGCGGTAATGCTCCTCCACGAAGCGGCCGAGCCCGACGAGCACGAAGTACATCCCGGCGATGAAGGAGAGCGGCGCCTCGACCAACCAGAGACGCGTGAGGACGATGCCGACAACCACGAGCCAACACAGCGAGTAGACCTGCGTGGGGTGGAGGGGCACGCCGCCCAGGTTGGCGAGTCGCGTGGGCCGGGGCATCGGATGGTCGTACGTGATGCCGATGCCCGCCGGCGCGGGGCGTCCGTGACAGCAACCGTTCACCAGGCAGCGCAAGCGGCCGAGTCCCTGTCCGAACGCGAGCAGCACGCAGGAGGCGGCCAGGAGGCGCCACACGTCCACTCCGGCGCCGCCGGCGGCGACCGCCGTGACGAGCACGCCGATCACCCCGCCGAAGTAGCCGAACGGACGCAGCAACTGCGGTGATCCCTCGATGAGCTGCGCCCACAGGGCCGCGGCGACGGCGCCGACGAGCGACGCGGCGAAGATCCATCCGAGCAGGTCCGGTCCGCCCAGCCAGAGGCCGATGGGAAAGGTGAGTGCGACGGCAAGCCCGACGAACAGCCCGTGGCTCAATAGCCGGAACGGACCCAGCGACCACTCCTGCCACGAATTGGCAGCGCGTTCGGATGCACGCCGCATCCACGCCCACAGTTCGGCGCCGCGCGCGAGCACCGCGAAGAGCACGAGCGCCGCCACGACATCGGACGCCGCGTGAATGCCCACCGTCGTGCAGCTGACGCCGATGGCGATGGCCAGCAGCCACATCCGGCGGCCGTGACGATAGGTGGCCGTGTACATCGACGCCGCGATGCACGCCCAGACCACGTGGAAGGCGGGAAAGGCGGTGAGCGGCGAGTTGAAGGTCCGCTCGAGCGCGACCCACGACGCAAAGAACCCCATCCCCGGAACCGGGCGTGGTTCGTACACGACCGGCACCAGCAGGTAGAACGGGATGATGATGGCCATCGCCCAGAGGCCGCGCCGCGCGAACAGGCGCAGGTCGCGCTGGCGCCTGGCGAACAACGGCGCGAGCACGACCATCGGATAGACCGATTCATAGATCATCGCCGTCCACGGAACGACCGGGATCATCGCGTCGAGCGCCATCCCCGACGACGGCGCATCGGCCGGCGCGCCGAGGAACTCGACACTGAGGTAGATCGCGAGCCACGGCACGAAGACGAGCGCGTACACGGCGCCGCGGTGCCACGGGGTGGGAGCGTCGTCGACGGCCGACGGCAGGCGCAGCACCGGCTCGGTCACTGCGCCAAATCGCGCGCTCGTCTGCGCACGCTCGAAGCCCATGACCCACGCCACGCAGGCGAGCGCGAGGACCGGCGTGACGATCCAGAGACCAGACGGTGACGTGAACATGAGCGACGCGCCAATCGCCACCGCCACCGCGCCCACGTAATGCGGATCGGCCACGTACCGGTAGACGCCGCGCGAAACCAGCCGCGCGGGCGGAAACGCGCTCATCGGAAGCCCGCCGCCGTACCGCCAGAGCGCCATCGTCCCCGCGGTCATGATGGCCACGCCCGCCGCGACCAGCCCCGCGCCAGCCCATGCGGCGTCCGGAACGGGGAGTCGCACCCACCGGTCGAGGCGGTCCGCCCAGAGCACGAGCAGGGCAGGGAGTACGCCGACAAAAAGCGCGCCGTAGGCGACCTTGAGCAGCCGCTCGCGGAGTCGTGCGGTCGTCATTTGAGTCGTACGATTTCGTGGATCGCCCACCCCTGGGCCTGCTCCCCCGCAGCGTTGGTCCACGACGCCCGGCTGCACCACTTGGTCTCCTCCCACGCAATCGGCACATGCGCCGCGAGGCGGGCGAGGCCGGGAATGCCGCGCAGCAGCTTGCCCACCGATCGGTTGTGCAGCGTCCGCGGCACACCGAGTGCGAGCTGGCCGGCGGCGAGCGCCACGCCGTCGTTGCCCACGGAGGCATCGTCGCACATCGCGCCGTTGTGCACCACCCAGCGCCGCGGCGAAGCGCCGCGCCAGTCGATCCAGACGAGGGACTGCGAGGCGTCATCGCTCATCCACCGCCCCCAGCGCAGCTCGTCAATCGGCAGCTCCCACGGGAGCGCGGTCATTATTAGGCGCTCGGCGTAGCCGGTGCCCTTGCGAATTGCGCCATCGCAAACGGCGCGCACCTTGGCGGCCGGCGCGAGGCAGTCCCACGTGAGGCGTCCCCGGGCGTCATCGAGCAGCGTGACCGTGACGCCGGCGGTCGTCGGATCGTGCACCGTCTCCAGCTCGAGGCGCTTCGAGGCCCACGACACGCGGCCGTCCACGACTGATGGTGGCGGAACGCGCCGCAGGCTCGACCGTTCATCCGGTGCGCTGCCAAGCGCGTAGCAACAGGCGCTGTGCCAGGTGATATCCACGCCCATCCAGGTGAGCGAGGCCCAGTAGGCGATGGTCGCACTGCCATCCGGCTCGACGACGTCAACGTACCACTTCTCCAGCGCGAAGCGCTCGGGCGCGCGCAGGGGCGACGTCATCGGAATTCGGGACAAGGCATACCTGCACAAGCATGGGGCGAGTACGCGACGCCGGCAATCATCGGGCGGGCGCGCTTCGCCGGCGATCTGCGGCGCGCGCGCGACGCCGGCAAGCTGCGGCCACAGGTGCAGACGCTTTCGCCATGCGGTAGACTTACCCCGTCGTACGGGAATCCCCGGGTCCACCATCCACCCCTGCCACGGGACCGCAGCAGATGGCGCTCAACATCCTCATCCTCGGCGGCACCGGATTCACCGGTCCCGAACAGGTGGAGTACGCGCTCGCGCGCGGCCACAAGGTCACGCTGTTCAACCGGAACCGCACCCGTCCCGACTTCTTCAAGGGCAAGGTCGAACAGCTCATCGGCGACCTCAACGATGATGTCGGCGCGCTGGCCGGAAAGAAGTTCGATGTTGTGCTCGACAACCCGACGACCTTCCCTTTCTGGGTGCGCAACGCGGCGCAGCACCTGCGCGGCAACGTCGGGCACTACATCTTCATCTCCACCGAGTCGGTCTATCGGGACAACAGCCGTCCGAACATGGACGAGACAGATGGCACGACGCCGATGCCGCCCGACGTGGACCCCTACACGACGGTGCGCGAGCACGCCGGCAGGTACTACGGCGCGCTGAAGACCTTTGCCGAGCAGGAGGCGGAGCGGCAGTATCCGGGCAAGGTCACCGTGGTGCGTCCCGGACTGATCGTCGGCCCGCTCGACCGCAGCGACCGGTTCACGTACTGGCCGGCGCGCATCGACCGCGGGGGCGACGTGATTGCGCCGGGCACGCCCAATGACCCGACGCAGTGGATTGACGCGCGCGACCTCGCCGAGTGGATGATCCGCCTGGCCGAGCAGCAGGTGCTGGGCACCTTCAACGCCGTCGGGCACGTGCGCCCGATGTCGGAACTGCTCTACGGCATCAAGGCGGTGACGACCGCGGGGGCGCAGTTCACGTGGATCCCCGCCGAGTTCCTCGCGTCGCAGGGTGTGCGGGGTTGGCGCCACATGACCGTCTGGATGCCGCCGACGGGCGCCACGGCGGGGTTCATGAGCCGCAACAACGATCGCGCGGTCGCCAAGGGGCTCACGTTCAGGCCACTCGCCGTCACCGCCGCGGAGACGCTCGCCTGGCACAAGTCGCGCACCGAGGCGGAACAGAAAGCGCTCATGGAAGGCGCCGTCTCCGGCCTTGCCGCTACCAAGGAAGTCGAGGTGCTCGCCGCCTGGCGCGCCACGAACAAGGGAGGGTCGCAGAATGACTAGCCGCCGCTCGTTCCTGCGCACGGGCGCCGCGATTGGCGGCGCGCTCGGCATCACGGGCCTACCCAAGGCGCTGCTCGGCCAACGCGATCCGTTCCTGCTGCCGCCGCCGGTGACCAAGGCGCCGGCCTCGCTCAACATCCTCATTCTCGGCGGCACTGGCTTCACCGGCCCCGAGCAGGTGGAGTACGCCATTGCGCGCGGCCATCGCGTGACGCTGTTCAATCGCAACAAGACGCGCCCTGGGTACTTCAAGGGAAGGGTGGCAGAGGAGCTTGTTGGCGATCTCAACAATGACACGAGCGCCCTGCAGGGGCGGACCTTCGATGTGGTGCTCGACAACCCGACGACCCTTCCTGCCTGGGTGCGCAACGCCGCGCAGCAGCTCGCCGGCAACGTCAAGCACTACATCTTCCAGTCCACGACGTCGGTGTACAGCGACCAGAGCATCATCGGGCTCGACGAGCAGAGCCCGGTGGCGGTGCTGCCGGCGGACGTGGATCCCTACACGCTCGACCCGCAGCATGCCTCGCGGCACTACGGCGCGCTGAAGGTGAGGGCCGAGCAGGAAGTGGCGCGGCAGTATCCGGGGATGTGGACGGTGGTGCGGCCGTGCCTGATTGTCGGCCCGATGGATCGCACCGACCGCTTCACGTATTGGCCGGCGCGCATTGACGCAGGGGGCGAGATTCTGGCGCCCGACAGGCCCGAAGATCCGTGCCAGTTCATCGACGTGCGCGACCTCGCCGAGTTCTCGGTGCGCCTCGCCGAGGCGCGCGTGCTCGGGACGTTCAATGTCATCGGGCCGGAGAAGCCGCTGACGATCGCCGAGATGCTGTACGGCGTGAAGGCGATCACGGCGACGAAGGGCCGCCTGACCTGGGTGCCGTGGGAGTTCCTGCGCGAGCAGGGCGTGCGCCCGTGGCGGCACATGACCGTCTGGCAGCCGCCGTATGGCGCCACGGCGGGCTATCAGCGCCGCAGTGCGGCCAAGGCGATTGCCGCGGGGCTCACGTTCCGTTCGCTCGCCGACACCGCCAAGACGACGCTCGACTGGCACCGCACGCGGCCGCTGGCGGAACAGGAGGCCACGCTGCGCGGCGCCATCAACGGCCTCGACATGAAGCGTGAGGCCGAAGTGCTCGCCGCCTGGCACGCGAAGCAGAAGGCGACGGGCGGTTGAGCCCAGCGTCGGGGGACCGCCTGCACGCGCTGCTCCAACGGGTGGTGGACGTCGAGCGGGACGAGATGCACGCGATGCTCGTCTCGTTCGCCTACTTCTTCTTCGTGCTGAGCGGCTGGTTTGTGTTGCGCCCCGTTCGCGAGGCGGTGGCGGCGGCCACGGGGGTCTCGCGCCTGCCCTACCTGTTTGCCGCGACGCTCGCCGCCGTGCTGATCGCCAACCCGCTCTTCGCCACGCTCGTCGTGCGGTACCCGGTGCGAAAGTTCATCACCGTGACGTACCAGTTCTTCGTGGCGTGCATGATGGTCCTCTACCTGCTGATGACCTATCTGGCGCCGGTGGAAGGGTCGGTGGCCGACCTGTGGATCGGCCGCGCGTTCTTCGTCTGGACGAGCGTGTTCAACCTGTTCGTCGTGTCGATTTTCTGGGCCTTCATGGCCGACACGTTCCGCAGCGAGCAGGCCAAGCGGCTCTTCGGCTTCATCGCGGTCGGCGGGACGCTGGGTTCAACGCTGGGCTCGGCCGCCACCGCCGTGCTCGCCCCGACGATCGGCACGCCGAACCTGCTGCTGATCTCGGCCGTGCTCATCGAACTGGCCGTGCTGTGCGTGCAGCGATTCCCGGCGCGGGCGCCCGATCATCCGCTTGCGCGGCACGATGAGCTGCCGATCGGGGGAAGCCTATGGGCGGGCTTCACGCGCGTGGCCAGGTCGCCCTATCTGCTGGGCATCTCCGCGTTCTTCGTCCTGTTCACCTTCGGCTCGACGATTCTCTACTTCGCGCAGGCCGACATCGTGGGCAAGGCGTTCGCCGATCGCGCGGCGCGTACGGCGGTCATGGCGCGCATCGAGTTCATCGTGCAATCGCTGACACTCGTGACGCAGATCTTCCTGACCGGCCGGTTGATCCGGTGGCTGGGGCTCGCCGCGTCGCTGGCGTTCCTGCCGCTCGTCACAATGGTCGGCTTCGCCGCGCTCGGCACCTGGCCGGTCTTCCTGACGGTCGCGACGCTCGCGGTGGTGCGCCGCGCCGGCAACTTTGCGCTGAACAACCCGGCGATGGAGATCCTCTTCACCGTGGTGCCGCGCGAAGACAAGTACAAGGCGAAGAACTTCATCGAGACGTTCGTGTACCGCGTCGGCGACCAGATCGGTGCCTGGGGCGTCGCCGGGCTCACCGCCCTCGGGCTCGGCATGGCCGGCGTCGCCTACGCCGCGGTGCCGCTCGCCGCGATCTGGCTCGTGCTCGGGGTCTGGCTGGGACGCCGGCAGGGGCGACTGGCGTCTTCACCACCGCCGTAGGCCACGCGGGGCTCCGGCGTTGCGAGCTACGTCGTCGCCAGGGCCGGCACCACGAGCGCGCCCAGCACGGCCAGCACGGCGAGCACCGCGAGCAGATCCACGATGGCGAGTGCGGTGACCACGAGCACCGTGCCGGTGCGACGCGGGAGCCAGCGCGAGCCGGGCGTGCGTTGGACTCGCCGCACGGGCCTGGGCGCGGCAGGCCGGGGCCAGTGGATCATGTGCCGACGACCAAGAAGCCGCGCATGCCGGTCTGAACGCTGTGCGTGCCCTGCGCGGCGCCAGCCGGGTGAAGACGCACGGCATACGTGACGACCCGCGTGTCCCTGGCGTCGGAGCACTGCGCGAAGGCTGAGGTGTAGCGCGCCATGTGGCACCCGGTTGCGCCCGCGGTGAACGCCGAGGCGAAGTACCGCGGCCGCTCGTCAACGGTCGTCAGCGCAGCCTGCGCAGGGGAGGTCATGGGGCGTCTCATACTCACGCAACATTGACCTTCCCACGGACGTCCACCATCGCCCGAACGGCGTAGTTCACACGGCAGAGCCCCCCTGGCCCATTCCGCCCGGAGCCGGCGGCTCTGTCCCGCCGTGACGGCGGTCGCGCGCGGTCGTCGGTACGCTATGGACGGAAGGGAACCCGATTCCGACCAGCCGCGTCCGTTTGACAGGGCGTGGTGGTGACGGCACCTTCCCCGCCAGTCCCCCCTCACGTACCGGAGCCCCCCATGAAGCGCGTCGTCGCCGTTGCCGGGTTTATGACCCTGCTTGCCGCAGGCATCGCGGCCGTGCCGTACTCTCCCCTGCGTGCCCCTGCGACTGCTCAGGTCTTGGTGCATTGCCCCCACGGCGGGAAGCCCGGGGAAGTGTCGCCGCCACAGATCAAGATCGCTGTGGGCGACACCATCGTCTGGCGAGTGACAGGCGAGGTCACATCGGACACCCTGGTGATTTCTCTGAAGGACGAGAAGCAGGCGTGGCCGTTTGGCGGTGCGATGCCGCAGGGCAAGACCAGTGCGCGAAGCGGCGACGCCCGCGTCCGGGGCACGTACGGATACAATGTGCATCTGCAGTGCCGCCTCCCCGGCGGCGGCAGCGAGTCGGTGGTCATCGATCCTGACATCATCATCGACTAGCCGCACGGCGTTCGCCGATCGCCTTCAATGCCATCGTCTGAGCCGGGCGTGAATGGTTCAGCGGGCACTCCCGCCGCGCCCGACCCGCTGAACCACCCCGCGTCCGTGGGACCTTACCGCGTGCTCGGGGTGCTCGCGCAGGGCGGCATGGGCATCGTCTACACCGCGGAGCAGACGGAGCCGGTGCGCCGTCGCGTGGCCCTCAAGGTCATCAAGGCGGGGATGGACACCCGCGAAGTCGTCGCACGCTTCGAGGCGGAACGGCAGGCGCTCGCCGTCATGGACCACCCGAGCATTGCCAAGGTGCTCGACGGCGGCGCCACCGCAGACGGCCGGCCCTACTTCGTCATGGAGCTGGTCAAGGGCGTCGCCATCACCGAGTACTGCGACACGCACCGGCTTTCCACGCGCGAGCGGCTGCGGGTCTTCGTGGATGTCTGTCATGCGGTGCAGCACGCGCACCAGAAGGGCGTCATTCATCGCGACATCAAGCCGTCCAATGTCCTCGTGATGCTGCAGGACGGCAAACCGGTGCCGAAGGTCATCGATTTCGGCATCGCCAAGGCGCTCTCGAATCCGCTGACCGACCGGTCGCTGCTGACGGAAGTGGGGCGCGCCATCGGCACGCCGGCCTATATGAGTCCCGAGCAGGCCGATCCGTCCGCGCTCGACGTGGACACCCGAACCGACATCTATTCGCTGGGCGTCCTGCTCTACGAGCTGCTCACGGGTCACCTGCCGCTCGACCCGAACGTGATGGGGCTCAACGCGTACCTCATGCGCCTGGCGCAGCGCGAAACGACGCCGAGCACCCCGAGCGCGAAGTTCAGCACGCTCGGCAACGCGGCGAGTTCGGTCTCGATGCTCCGCCGCGTGGACGTCAAGACGCTGCGCCGCGAGCTGCGTGGCGATCTCGACTGGATTGTCATGAAGGCGCTGGAGCCCGACCGCACCCGCCGCTACGAGACGGTCAACGGTCTGGCGATGGACATCGAGCGGCACCTGCACGACGAGCCGGTGACCGCGCGCCCGCCGTCCGCGCTCTACCGCCTCTCCCGCTTTGCGAGGCGACATCGCATTGCCGTGGCGGCCGGCGCCACCGTGACCGCGGCACTCGTTGTCGGCCTGACGGTGGCGGGGCTCGCGCTGGTGCGCGCGCGACGCGCCGAATCGATGGCCCGTCGCGAGGCGGAGACGTCGCGCCAGGTGGCGAACTTCCTCACGGGCCTGTTCCGCGTGTCCGACCCGAGCGAAGCGCGCGGCAACAGCGTGACGGCGCGCGAGATCCTCGACCGCGGCGCCGAGCGGATCAGCGGCGAGCTCGCTGAACAGCCGCTGGTGCAGGCACAGCTCATGCACACGATGGGTATCGTCTACCGGGAGATGGGGCTGTATGCGCAGGCGCAGCCGCTGCTCGAGCGCGCCATCGCCACGCGTCGCACCCAGGTGGCCGAGGACGATCCCGCCGTGCAGGGGAGCCAGTTCGAGCTCGCGCGTCTCGCGCAGCAACAGGGACGCTTCGCCGTGGCGGAATCGCTGTATCGCACGACGCTGGCGGTTCGCGAGCGCACGCTGGGCACCGGGCATTCCGATCTCATGGTGCCGCTGTCTGCCCTTGGCGGCATGCTGGTGACGCGGGGGCGCTACGCGGAGGCAGAGTCGCTGCTGAACCGCGCGGTCGCCCTGCGAGAGCGGAGCGGCGCCCCGGACGACGCGGACTACGCGCGCACCCTGCGCCACCTGGCGTCGGCCTACCTGGCCGAGCAGCGGTACGCCGAGGCAGAGCCCGCGTACCGGCGCGCGCTCGCGATGTACGAACGCGTCGCCGGGGCCGACCACCCCGACGTCGGCCGCGCGCTGAACAACCTGGGCATCGTCTACTACGGGCTGCAGCGGTACGACGAGGCGGAGGAGTATTACCGGCGCGCCGAGGCCAACCTCTCGAAGGCGCTGGGGGAGAACCATCCCAACGTCGCGTCCATCAACATCAACCTCGGCGAGATTGCCTGGCGTCGGCAGCGGTACGCCGACGCGGAGCTCCGGCTCCGACGCGCGCTCACGATCCTCGAGCAGCGTGTGGACGCGTCTCATCCGAGCATCGCGACCGCCGAGTTCGACCTCGCCAACGTGCTGCGCGATGCGGGCCGGCTGGCGGACGCCGATCCGCGTTATCGCAAGGCGCTGCAGATCCGTGAGGCGGCCTTCGGGCGCGACGCGACCGCGGTGGGAGAGGTGCTCACGGAGTACGCGAAGTTGCAGCGACTGCGGGGGCGCGCGGGGGAGGCGGAGCGGATGGAAGCGCGGGTGAGGGCGATGGCCGTTCGACAGCCGTAGCGGCGCGGAACGGGGAGGAGGTAGAGTCGAAGCGTGGAGGTCGAGATTCGGTAACTGCGAACTGCTTTGCCGCGGATCACACGGATGAAAACGGATGCACGCGGATCATGCTTGAGGGTGTTCCCAACGTACTACCCGTGTTCATCCGCCAGTTTCCGCGTGATCCGCGGCTAAGCAGTTGGATCGATCACGGTCACCGCATGCGCGCCAAATCCGCCTCCGCGGCAATCGTGCCAAACGCGCCCCATTGCCCCGTCTTCACGATGCGCTCGAGCAGGCGCGCCCCTTCCGCGCGACGCCCATGGGAGAGATGCCAGTTGGCCACCCCATAGGCCGCGGACACGTCGGACACGGACATCTGGCCGTCAGGGCCGGTGGCGAGCACCGAGTCCGGCGGCAGTTCGCCCTTGTACAGCATCATCAGCCGGTGGTACGCCTCGTTCTCCACGATGTTCATGTCGCGGCGCATCGGCGCCACCACGCGCGCCGCCTCGGCGTCACGGCCGCTCCGGCGCAGGGACATGTAGAGCCAGTGCGCCATCGAGACGCGCCGGTCGTCGTTGGTGGCGATGTCCACCTCGCGCTGCGCCACCGCGGCCGCCTTGGTCCAGTCGCCGCGCAGGTAGTGCGCGAGCGCCAGATGATAGCCGATGTTGGAGTGCAGCGTGCCAATGGGAATGCCACGCGGATTGGGCTGCCCGTCGGGCTCGACGATATCCGGCTTTCCGGCGACGAGAGCCGCGGCCTTGTCGAGGTCGCGCACCGCGGCGTCAAACTCCCGCACCGAGATGAAGCGATGGCCGCGGTGTCGCAGCAGCCACGGGTTGTCCGGATGCAGCGCCAGGCCGCGCGTGTAGACCTCGATGGACTCGCGCAACTGGCCGACGTACCCCAGGCGGCGCCCGTACCAGATGATCGAGTCGAGATCCGCCGGCGTGTGCTCGTAGGCGCGGCGCGCCTCCGCCAGCTGCGCCTCGTACCGCGCGCGCACGGCGGCGGAAAGCGGCAGCGTGCGCAGCGTATCGCCGAGCAGGGAGACGGCCTGCACGTCCACGCGTCGGGGCAGGGGAGCGGCGGTGGACTGCGCGCCGAGTGCGGCTGAGGTCACCGCGACGAGAGCGGTCGTGCCAAGCACGCGCCGCAGGAGTGTCCCGGCACACGCGCCGGTCGAATCGGGTCGCCGTTGGACGTGGGGTGTCGATTGCATGCCAGATTCTGCGTCCGTGATCGTCGCCCCGCAACTCGCCGCTGCGGCGGCGCACGGCCGCCACCGGTCCCTCTGGCGTCGCTCGGGTGACAAGCGGCATCTTCGTCACGTCGAATCGACTCCTTTCCAGAGAACCACATGCGACTCGTCGTCCGTCTCTCGCGCCACCGGTCGGCCGTTTGCGCCCTCGGCTTCCTCGTCGCCCTCCTGTGTCTTCCCGCCACCCTCGCCGCGCAGCAGGACGCGCCGGCGAAGCGCTGGTACAAGGGGAACACGCACACGCACACGATCAACAGTGACGGCGACTCCTCGCCCGATGACGTGGTGAAGTGGTACAAGGAGCACGGCTACCAGTTCCTCGTGCTCACCGACCACAACGTGCTGACGAGTGTGGACGGGCTGAACGCGCTGTTCGGGCTCGACGAGAAGTTCCTCGTCATCCGCGGGGAGGAGGTCACGGACCGGTTTGACCGGAAGCCGATCCACATCAACGGCCTCGACCCGTCGCGCCAGATCGCGCCGCAGGGCGGCGCGAGCGTGCTGGACGTCATCCAACGCAACGTGGACGCCATTCGCGCGGCGAACGCCGTGCCGCACCTCAACCACCCGAACTTCGGGTGGGCCGTATCCGTGGACGAGCTGACGCAGGTCCGCAACATGAAGCTCTTCGAGATCTTCAACGGGCATCCGATGGTGAACAACCTCGGCGGCGGCGGGGTCGCCGGCCTCGAGGAGGCGTGGGACGCCATCCTGATGAGTGGGCTCACGCTCTACGGCGTCGCGGTGGACGACGCGCATCACTTCAAGCGGCCGGGCGACCGCTCGGCGTCGCTGCCGGGGCAGGGATGGGTGGTGGTGCGCGCCGAGCGGCTCGAGGCGCGCGCCCTGCTGGAGGCGATGGAACGCGGCGACTTCTACGCGAGCACGGGCGTGGAGCTGAGCGACTACTCCGCGGACGCCAAGGCGATGACCATCACCGTCAAGCCGAACTCGTGGAGCAAGTATCGCATCCAGTTCATCGGCAACGGCGGCAAGGTGCTGCAGGAATCGCTGGCGAGTCCAGCGACGTACACGTACCGCGGCGACGAGGGCTATGTGCGCGCGCGCGTCGTCGAGTCCAACGGCCTGATGGCCTGGACGCAGCCGGTGCGTGTCGGCAAGAATCGCTAGCCGGCCGGCCCCACGACAAAGCGCCCGCACCAGGACGGTGCGGGCGCCTGTTCTTGCCGTTGGCTCGCCGATGCCTCGCCGCTACGGCCACACCGACGGCGGCGTCATGGGGGCAGATAGGCAGCCGCTCGGCCCGATGCCGCGCCACAATGTCGGCTGTGACTGATCCGACTGGCCCTCGGTAAGCGCGATGGCGCACCCCCCAGATGCCCCGGTGATGGCAATGACGCGGCGCATGAAGTAGCCGTACGACGTGACCTCGCGCCACTGCGTGCCGTCCCACCGCCCGATCTGGCCGTAGTCCGAACCGATGTATACCTCTTTCGGACCGCGGGCCCAGATGCCGATCTGGAACAACGACTGGAACGGCGCTGGCGACCGTGACCGCAGGAACCCGGGATCGCCGCCGAGCGGCACGTCGCGCCATTGCGTTCCGTCGAAATGCACGACGACGCTGTCGCCGACGGCCCACACGTCGGAGGCGCTGCTTCCCGTCAGTCGCACCAGCATCCGACTGGTGGGGCTCGTCATCGTCGACCACGCCGTGCCATTGAAGCGTGCGATCTTGCCGCCGGCGCCGACCGCAAAGATGTTGGACGCCGCGCTGCCCCAGATGCCGTACATGTTGGCCGAGGGGAACTCCAGCGCGCATCCGGCACCCGTCGACTTGCATCGCGTGATGCCGGCATCGCCGGCGATCCAGACATCGGCGCCGGAGCCCCAAACGCCGTTGTAGTTCTCGGTCGCGCTCACCACGGGCTTGGCCGCGTCGCTTACGACGCTCCACGACGATCCATTGAACCGCAGGATGGTCCCGAGGTTGCCGACGGCCCACGCATTGCCCGGGCCGTCGCTCCAGACACCCTGCAGGATGCGGGTCGACGCGACGCCGGGCGGCGGCGGATCGACCGACCACTTGGCGCCGTCCCATCGGGCGAGGAACAAGTTCCAACCGACGACGAATGCGCTGGATAACGAGGTCATGACGGCGTCGCGAAGCGCCGGCTGGTAGCTCAGCACCGTCTTGCCTGCAGGCGTAATGCGCTCGAGCCGGCCGAAGCTCATCATCACGTAGGCCGCGCCGCCGCGCGGGTCTGCCCACGGGCGGGATGCGGCCTGGTTGAATCGTGTGCGGCCGATCTCCTGCCAACTGGTGCCGTCGAACCGATAGTACGCCCGATCGTAGCCGGCGCTGTCGGCCCACGCGTAGATCTCGTTCGCCGACGCAACGCCCCAGCGGATCAGCCGGCTCGGACCGATGCCGGTGGTCGGCATCTGCGTCCACCCCGTCGCGGCCCACTTCAGGAGCGGGCCGTTCTGCGTGAGCACGAATGCCTGCCCCGGAGCGGGGCACTGCAGGTCGAGCTTGCCCGCGTTGGTCGGACCGGGCACCGACACCCACGCGGTGCCGTTGAACCGGTACAGCGCGCCCGTGGTGAGGCTCGACGCGAATGCCTCGGAAGGGCCGGTGATGCAGACGCCGTCAATCCGCGCGCTCACGGGCAGCACGTGACGGTTCCATGTCGTGGTATTGCCAATCCAGACGGCGCCGTTGTTGGCGCCGGCGATCACGTACTTCGTCCCTCCCGAGACAACGCTCGCGACGGCGTAGGTCGAGTCGGTGACCGCGGTCACGCGCGCGATGGATGCGCCATCGTACCGGAAGAGCCCGGTCGTGCCGGCGACGTAGACATCGTTGGGGGCGAAGGCGGTGACGTCGAGGAAGTTGGTCGTTGTGCCCGCCGCGGTGCCGACGACGCGCCGCCACGTGCCGCTCTCGAAGATCTGCAGCTGCGGGTATTGCTCGAACGACGGCGGCTGATTGGCGGTCGCTGGCGCGACCAGTGTGCCGCCGCGCGAGAGCGCGAAGAGCACCGGCGCGCCCGAGCCGCTGACGGCGCCGGCGATGGGGGAGAGTCCGCCGAGCACGCCGCCCGTGTTATTCGGATTGACCTTGCCCCCGAGCCGCAGCGCCTCGTCCTGCTGCCAATTGACCACGCCGAAGCGCGACAGCGACAGGTCAATGGGCGGAATGACCGGCGTGCGTCCCGGCACGACTTCGAACGGTCCCACCGGGAACGCGTAGTCGAAGGCATGCATCAGTGGGTCCGCGTCGCCCGAGTCCTTCCTGACGTCGAACGAATCCGGCGTGACGATGGCCGCGATGTACATCGAGCAGCCGTCCTTTGAACCCAGCCGGGCGGGATCCGCGAGGCATGGCGCGATGTCCACGGGCAGCGTGACCTGCTGCGTCCCCTGCACGACGCGCGTCCAGTTGATTGCCAGGATGCGCATGCCGTCGTCGTCCCTGTTGTCGTCCTCCGACACCGCGTAGACGGCCGCAGTCAGTAGGAAGAGCGGCCCGGTGCCCACCTGGTGCGCCAGCAAACCCGTGGCCGTGACCTGCAGGGCGAGGCGCGGCGAGAGCGACGCCTTCGTCGGCGTCAGCTCCTTGTCGGCACAGGCACTGAGGCCGGCGATTAACGCCGCCAGCGCAACGAGCCCGCGCGTGGCGCGCGCGCGTGGGGGGATGCAACCCATCGGTATGCGCTTTGTCATCGGGCCTCCCGGCGTGCGGACACCGACATGCCGATGGTGACGCCGAATCCGGTGGTGGCCAGCGTGCCGGTGTCGAAGCTGCCGTACTGGCCGTGTACGGTAAACCGGGTCAGCGTCGAACTCCCGGCGCGCTCCACGCCGAGTGTCAGGCCGGCCGCGGTCACCGCGGCGCCGACCAGCGCGTCCGTGAAGGTGAGCCCGGAGTGCCAGCGCGCATCGGCGCCGATGATGAAGCCGGCGCCGGACGGGCCGCCGCGCACGCCGCCGAGCGATCCCTCGAGGTAGGTGCCCGAAGAACCCGACACCTTGCTCCCCGTGGCGTCGGTGAACTCCGATCGTACGCGAGCCGCGACGTTCAATGCCGCTGCCCGCCATCCCGGCGCCGCGAGTTCCATCTGCGAACTGACCGTGAACTGCGGACCGAGCGTGTAGTCGCTCGACTCGTCAGCACCGGCGCCGGACAACCGTACCTTGTCCTTGGAGAAGACGTCACCGACCGCGAGGAGTCCCCAGCGTCCCTCGCCCAGCCGACGGTCGAGGCCGGCCGTGACGTGCACCGCCGTGCCGGGTGTCACCTTGGTCTCGGCGCGCCCACTCGTGAGTGCCAGGGCGATCGGCGAGTATTCCGTGCGTTGTTCCGCCGACGCGCCGATGGCGACGGCCCAATCCTCGCCCTCGAAGGCCTTGACGAAGCCGAGCGTCAGGCCCGGCCCCGCGCCGAAGGAGGCGATGGGCATGCGCAGGGCCGGGGCGGCGACGGCCTGAAGCGCGCCCGTCTCGTCGGCGTTGAGTCCCACCTTGCCAGTCGGGAGATTGATGCCGGCCGTGAGCTGCAACGCATCGCCGTACAGCGGGCCGGTGAGACGCAGCTTGACGTCGGTCGGACCGGCGATGCTCACCAGACGATCTTCGCCCTCGCCATCGCCGGACGACCCCGCGGCGAGGTGAACCGCTCCGTACGCCGCGGCGCCGCTCAAATCCACACTCCATCGACCAACGTTGGCGCGCAGGCGGAACGGCAGCGCGACCTCGGCCACGTCGGCGACCGCGCCAGACGACTGGGGAATGGCCTTCGTGAAATGCCAAAGGTTGATCGCCGTCGCGACGCCCCACCCGGTGGAGGGGAGCAGCGTCTCCTGCGCCCGGGCGCCGGGCGCCGCGAGCGCGAGGGCCGTGAGCACGGTCATCGTGCGGCGCGTCATGGCGTCACCCGCACCGTGATGAGGATCGAGAGGATGGAACCAGAAGCGAACGGCGCATCCACGGCTTCCGGCGGCTTGATGGCGACCGGCGCGTTGACGGCCTGCGCCGTCATGTCGAGCACGCGGGCCACGCTGCTGGCCCGTTGGCTCGATGCGGCGGGTGCGGCGGCGGCCTGCGTGCGGGCGGCGGTGAAGGCCGCGTCGAGCCGCGCGGCGTCCTCGAAGGCCGCCGTGGCGCCGGCCGCATCGCCCCGCGCCTCGGCTTGCACGCCGCGGCCGTAGGCGACGAGCGCGGCGAGCTGCGTCGTCTGCCGCTGTTCGATCTGCAGGCGCTGGGCCGGCGTCAGCGTGATCCCGAGCCGCTCGAAGAGCAGCAGCACCAGCGCCTTCTCCGCGTCAATGATGCGGTCGAGCGGCGCCTCCGCGTACACGAGATCCTGCACGGTGCCGCCGATGACGTCCACGACACGCGCGCTGAGCCGCACCGCGCCGGCGTTGCCGCGGGTGGCGTCGCCGATGAGGATCTGGCGCGCGCCGACGAGGCGTCCGACGCGCGGCGCCTGCCGTGGGTCGGCGATGCCCTGGTCGACGAGGTCGAGTTCGCGGAGGATCGCATCCGTCTGCACGCGCTCCACGAGCCGGAGCATGGGTGACTTCGCGAGGTCGGCCACGAGGAAGTCGGCGAGCCCGAAGCTCAACGGGCGCAGCAGGGTATCCGCGGCGGCCACGGTGAACGGCACCACGGCGAAAGTGCGCGGCGGGATCTTGCTGGGATCGAGCCTGGCCTCGTTCGCGAGCGCGGCCTGGGCCGCCTTGTCGGCGTCGGAGATCAGCGTCGCACGCCGGGCGACTGGGGAACTCGCGCAGGCCATGACCGCGCACGGCAGGACGGCACAGGCAAGCAACGGGTACCAGCGCCAGGCGCGACCGCCGCGCGAGGACTGAACGGAAGGAGGCGAGCGCATCAGAGCCGGGGTTGGGAGGGGTCGAGCTGCCCAGTTTGCCCGGTGTTATCTAGAGCGTGCATCCATGCCGCGCAACCGCGGTGGTGCGACGACCATTCGTGGCCTGCGTCGCGCGCGCCGCCCCCGCCGCCCTACTTGATCACGAACCGGTGGCCGGTGCTCGAGTACGTCACGAGCACCACGCGCTGTGCGGGAACCTTGAGCGTCGAATCCAGGCGTACGAGTGCGGGCAGCGCCTCGGCGCGCCGCACGCGGCGCTCCTGCGCCTCGCGCGTCTCGCGGTCGGCGGCGCCGGTGCCCGCCGCCGTGGTCGCATCCGCCGTGGAGTCGGGGAGCACGGCCGCGTCGATGCGCTGGAGCGTCACCGTGACGTGCCGCTCGCCGGGGGACATGGCGAATTCGCGGAACAGGTGCATGGGACGGTCGTTGCGAAGGCCGCCGCCGCGGACCGTGTCGGCCGCCAGGACGCGCCCGTCCACCGAGACGCTCAGCAGGTAGCGTGCGAAACGTCCCTCGCACTCCCAGCGCAGGCGCATGTGCTGCGGCAACGCCGCAAGCTCGGCGTCGGAAAGCCGCCGGCATTGCTCGATGCGTTCCGGGCGCGCCGACCACGACAGGCGCAGCATCGCCGTGCCATCGGGCGCCGTGCGCAATGGCGTCAGCGACCCGGCGCGCAGGAGCACGAGCGCACCCGCGGCGACCAGCACTCCCGCGATGCGGCGTGGCACTGAGGGGCTCATCGCACCTCCTCCTCGAGCGGCACCGGCTCGCACATCGCGCCGAGCTGCTCGTCGAGCGAGCTGGTGCTGGATTCACTCAGCGCCGCCAGTTGCGACGTGAATCGCGTCCACGCGGCGAGCGTACCCGCCCAGTCGCCAGGTGCCATCACGGCGGTGGCCACGCGGGTGCGGTCCACTCGTGCCTGCAACTCGGCCTCACGGTCATTATAGATGCGCTCGTGCAGCCACTTGGGTCCCTCGCGGCCGCGGCAGTCGCGCGGCGCGCAGGTGTATACCATCACACCCGGCGCGCCGGCGCGCAGCGAGAGCTCGATGACGGACGTGTGCAGGTTGCCGGCGCACGGCACGAGCCGCACCTCGGCGCCACTTTCCGTGAGCGGGGCGATATGGGCGGGCGCCGCGTGCTCGCAGCAGATGGCCACCGGACGCCGGGCCGGCGTGCTGGCGCGTTCGATGAAGGCCCTCAGGCGCGTGAGCTGGTCGCGCCCGGTGCGTTCGGCCGGGCCCACGCCCATGGGGGCGCAGGAGCCCGCGCAGACGCCGCACGACACGCAATGCGAAGCGTCCACGCGCGCCACGAATTCGGATTGCGCGCCGTGAGCGCCTTCGCGCGGGACCATCGCGATGGCGTCCCACGGACAATCCTGCGGACACTGGTTGCAGCCCGTGCAGCTGCGTTCATCCACGACGCTCGGCGCCCACTCGGCGGTGCGCGGGCGACGCGTCAACCACGGAATGGCAAACGCCACGCCAAACGTGACGACAGCGCCGGCCCACGCGAGCCAGGGCGGCAGCGCATCGGCCCACGGCAGCCAGAACGCATAGAACAGGTCGGCCGGCACGCGCGCGGAGAGCGAGAGCCGCGAGGCCTCGGGGGCGAGCGGCGAGGGCCACACGACGGACAGCGCCGTCAGCCCGCCGCCGATGGCCCAGAGCAGGGGACGCGGCGGCAGGATCACGGGGCGCGCAAGGCGCGACAGGTGGATCCAGAGGCCCGCGGCTGCCCCCAGCGGGAGCGCGACGTGCAGGAACAGGTTCAGGAAGAAGAACGCGCTCGGCACGGCCTGGTCGCCCGCGAAGATGCGCCGGACTGGCTCGCTGAGGATGGGCAGGGCATCGAACAGGCGCGCGCCGCTGACGGCGAGCTGCGCGCCGAAGTTGTCCCAGACCATGACGTAGCCAGTCCATCCACTGATGAAAAGGACGGACAGCAGGACCACGCCGGAGGTCCAGGCCAGCGCGCGCGGGCCCCAACTGCGCGCCTGCGCGAACAGGCGCCATGCGTGCAGCACCACGGCCACGACGAGGGCGTCGGAGGCGAAACGGTGGAGTGAACGGATCCACCGGCCGAGGTAGGGGTCGGCCTGCAGGCGCTGCACCGACTGCCACGGGGCGCCCACGCGATAGAAGACGAGCAGGTACAGTCCGGTGATGATCAGCAGGCCGAGGAGGGCGGCGGCGACGGTTCCGGTCTGGTGCAGCGGGTTATGCCGCCAGCCGTAGAGGCGGGTGGCGGCGGCGTCGGCGGCGCGAAGCGGCCGCAAGGCGTGGCGTTCAAGTGCGCGCAAAGGAAATCCCTCTTGCGCGATATTTATCATATGCACATGATAAACACAACAACGGGACCCGACTTTCGGGTCCCCCGCTGGGGAACGCGTCGATGTGGATCTCAGGAACGTCGCAGTATGCCATCCGGGCCGTCGTGCACGTCGCCGTGCACGGGGCGGTCGCGCCGGTGCGCGTCGGTCCCATGGCCGAGGCGCTCGACATGCCGCGCAACTACCTGTCCAAGACCCTGCACGTGCTCGCGCGTGAGGGGGTGCTCAAGAGCGAGCGCGGTCCGCGCGGCGGCTTTCAGCTCGCCGTGCCGGCCGACCGGCTCTCGCTGGCGCGCGTCACCGCGCCCTTCGAGGATGTGGCGACGCGGCAGTGCCTGCTCGGTCGCGCGCACTGCGGCGGCCTACACACCTGCGCCGCGCACGGACGCTGGGAAGGCATTTCGAAGTCGCTGCAGCAGTACTTCGCCACCACCATGATCGCTGACCTGCTGGGGGACACACGCGCCGTCGCGGCCACCCCAGTTCCACCGGCGCGGCCGCGCGCCACGGCGCGCCGACCCCGCGAGCGCCGTAGCTGAGACCCCACTCACTCACCGAGGGACCCATGGCTGACTCGCCATCCGGGGGCGTGCCCGAATCACCGCCGTTCATGCAGCGGATGTTCGACAATGTGTTCCTGCTGCTCGTGCTGGGCATTGTGATCATGCTGGTCGTCTACACCGGATGGGGCATGTGGGAGATTCTCACGATGCCCGCCGGCACCCTGCCATGAGGTCTCCATGCTGACCAAGGTGCATTCTGGGCTGGACCCCGTGCCGGGCGTCTGGTGGAAGCCGGCGCACAAGGCGGAGAAGGTGTGGGTCGCCATCGCATTTGCGTGGTGCATGGTGCTCTTCGCGATGATGCCGCTGTGGCACTGGAAGGGCGGGCAGAATCCGTCCGGCATCCGGCGGCGCGTCGACCCGGTCAAGTTCTACGAGCGGACGATGCAGTTCGCGAACACGTACAAGATCGGGACGGACCGCGGTGTGCCGATCGTCGCACCGCCGCCGGGATCGGACGTCTACCTCACGGGGATGACCTTCCAGTGGTACCCGATCCTGCAGCTGCAGGCCGGCGCCACCTACCGGCTGCACATGTCGTCGCTCGACGTGAACCACGGGTTCAGCCTGTACCCGATGAACGTGAACTTCCAGATCGTGCCGGGCTACGATTACGCGCTGCAGGTAACGCCCACCGCCGCGGGCGACTTCCGGATCATCTGCAACGAGTTCTGCGGCATTGGGCATCACACCATGGTGGGGCGCGTCATCGTCGTGGACGCCGACGGCAAGCCGCTCGCCGACAACGCGCACGCGGTCATCAGTGACCGGGAGGCCAAGTGAGCACCGCCGCGACCTTCCCACACCGCGTCTGCCCGGCCACCGGCCGGGTCATCGCCACCGCCGCCGAAGGCCTGATCAAGGTCAATGCGGTCGTCGCCGTCGTCTCCCTGCTCATCGGCGCCATCGCGGCGCTGCTGCTGGTGCTGACGCGCTGGCAGGCCGTGCACCTCCTGCCGGCGGTCTGGTACTACCGCATCCTCGGCGTGCACGGCATGAACATGCTGATCTTCTTCATCATCTACTTCGAGATGGCGGTGCTCTGGTTCGCGAGCACGGTGCTGCTGAACGCGCGGCCTGCCAACCCGAAGCTCGGCTGGTTCAGTTTCGGGCTGATGATGTCGGGCACCCTGCTCGTGGAGTGGGTGCAGTGGACAGGGCGGGCCGACGTGCTGTTCACGTCATACCCGCCGCTGAGGGCGCACCCGGCGCTCTACCTCGGCGTCATCCTCTTCGCCGTGGGGGCGCTCACCGTCACGGGGCTGTTCTTCGCGACGCTGGTGCTCGCCAAGCGCGAGAAGCGCTACGAGGGATCGGTGCCGCTCGTCGTGTACGGCGCGGTGACGGCCGCCATCATCGCGGTCATCACGCTGCTGCACGGCGCCATGATCTACATCCCGACCTTCCTCTGGAGCATCGGGCTGATCAAGAGCATCGATCCCCAGATCTACCGCATGATCTGGTGGGCCCTCGGCCATTCGTCGCAGCAGATCAACGTCGCGGCGATGGTGGCGGTCTGGTACATGCTGAGCGGCCTCACGATCGGCGGCGTGGTGCTCAATGAGAAAGTGAGCCGGTCGGCCTTCGTGCTCTACGTGCTCTTCATCTCGATGGCGTCGGCGCACCACCTGCTGGTGGATCCGGGCTTCAGCCCGGCGTGGAAGATCGTCAACACGTCGTACTTCATGTACATGGCCGTGCTGGCGTCCATGATCCACGGCTTCACCGTGCCGGCCGGCATGGAGCTCGGCATGCGGCTGCGCGGGTTCACCGACGGCCTGTTCGGCTGGCTGCGGCGCGCGCCGTGGGGAGACCCCGGCTTCAGCTCGCTGGTGTTCAGCGTGGTGGTGTTCGGCTTCGTGGGCGGCATCACCGGGGTGACCCTCGGCACCGAGCAGATCAACATCATCGCCCACAACACCATGCGCATCCCGGGGCACTTCCACGCCACGGTGGTGAGCGGGACGGCGATGGCGTTCATGGGGGCCACGTACTACCTGCTGCCGCTGATCTTCCGGCGCAAGGTGGCGTTCTGGGGGCTGGCCAAGCTGCAGCCCTACCTGTTCTCCATCGGCATGCTGCTGCTGTCGATGGGAATGACGTTCGCCGGCAGCTTCGGCGTGCCGCGGCGCCACTGGGACATCTCGTTTGCGCAGTCGCCGTTCGACGTGCAGTTCAACCCGGCCGTGGACATCGTCCTGGCGGTGATGGGCATCGGCGGCATTCTCGCCGTCACGGGCGCGCTGGCGTTCATCGCCATCGCCGTCAAGTCGGTCTTCTTCGGTGAGGCCATCACCACGTGGCCGCTCGGCAAGGAGATTGCCGGCATTCCGCAGGGGCTCACCATGCCACCCGTGCATGCCGCGAACGTGGATGAACTCAACGAGCAGTTGCACGCCAAGGAGCGCGGGATTGCCGGCGCGACGCCGGGGACGCTGGTGCTGGTCGCCATCTTCCTGCTCGCCTTCGTGGTCTACTACTTCACGAACTGGAAGCTGCTCAGCTTCCTGTGGAAGGTGGGATAAGCATGACCGACGCGCGGGCGCGGGGCGGCGTGGCACTGGCCGCCCTCGGGGGGATCCTCGTCATCACGGCATCGTGGTGGGCGCTCGCGCTGTGGCCGGTGAGTTCGGCGGTGCCGGAGTGGGTGTTGCGCACGCGGGCGGCCTGCTTCGGCTCGACGCCCACCGGCCTGCCCGACACCGGCGGATGGGTGCTGCTGATCGGCGAGCCGATCGGCATGGTGGGGTTCCTCGTGGCGGTGTGGGGGAGTGCCTTGCGGGCCGACCTGCAGCGCCTGCGCGCGTCGTTCGCCGGGCAGGCGGTCATTGCCGCCACGCTGGTGCTGTGCAGCTACGGCATGGCGGCCGCGGTGCAGCGCGTGCGCAGCGCGCGCGGGCACGCCGACGCCGCGCTGTTCGTGCCCGCGCCGTTCGAGGGGACACTGGCCGATGCGCGCTACACCGAACCGGCGCCGCCCATGCCGCTCGTGGACCAGCACGGGCAACGCTTCTCGATGGATGCCCTGCGTGGCCGTCGCGTGATGGTGACGTTCGCGTTCGCGCACTGCCAGACGGTCTGTCCGACTGTCGTGCGCGACCTGCAGGCGGCGCGGCGCGAGGCGAACGCCGTGGACGCGGCGCTGGTCGTCGTGACGCTCGACCCGTGGCGCGACGTGCCGAGCCGGCTCCCGGCCATCGCCGAGCAGTGGCAGCTGGGAGCGGACGACCGCGTGCTCAGCGGTTCGGTGGAGGACGTGCTGCGCGTGATTGACGCCTGGAAGGTGGCGCACGCGCGGGACGAACGAACGGGCGAGGTGACCCATGCGTCGGCGGTGGTGCTGGTGGACCGCGCCGGGCGCGTGCAGTACCGCATGGCTGGCGACTGGCAGCGCACGGCCGCGCTGCTCGGCACGCTCTGAGGAGACTCTGGGAGGACCGCATGACGACGGGAAATCGGTGGCTGCGGGACGGCGTGATCGTGGGACTCATCGCGTACGCGGCGGTCGCCCTGTTCTACGCGGCCTTTGACGTGCTCGCGACGCGAGGCACGCTGTTCACCGTGAACGTGCTCGGCCAGGCGGCCTTCCGGGGGCTGCGCGACCCGTCCGTGTTGCAGTTCCCGATGACCGTGGACATGACGTCGGTCTTCTGGTACAACGGCGTGCACCTCGCGCTGTCGCTCGCCATCGGGCTCTTCGTCGTCTTTCTCGTGGAGCGGGCCGAGCGCGACGCACGGACGGCGGGACTGATGGCCGGCGTGATTGCCACCGGGTTCGCAGTGACCGTCGCGGTGGTCGGCCGGCTGACGGAACCGATGCGTGCGGTGCTGCCGTGGTGGTCCATCGTCGTCGCCAACGCGGCGGCCACCGTGTGCGCCGCCGCGTACCTGCTGCAGCGACGGCCGGGGCTGCTGAAGCGGATGTTCGGATAGCGCCGCGACCAGACGGAATGCACCGACCGGGGCCGGATGCAAGCAATCGTGCGGGATGGGTAGCACTATGCGATTAATGCACTAGATTGACCCCATCAATGCAGAGCAGGCCAACGCGCGACCATTCCGGGGTTGCGGCAGGGCATCGCAGCAACCGTCGGCCGACGCCTGGGACAATGACTGATCCACTACCGCTCGACGTATCGACGCCGCTCCTTGCGCATCCGCCGGGCGCCGTCCTGCACTGTCATTCCGACCTCGTGGGCGTGCTCGTCACGCGCGACTGGCGGCGGCTGATCGCGGTTCGTCCCATCGCCGCCGGGAAGAAGGTGTTCATGGTCACTGGCCGCGAGACACCGATCCCCACGCGCTACTCCATCCAGGTGGGGCCGTCGCTCCACCTCGACCAGGACGACAGCCACGATGCCAACGAGGTCGTGCGCCGCTACCCGTGGCGCTACATGGACCACGCCTGCGACCCGGCGACGCTCATCCGCAACCGTGCGGTGATCGCCCGTCGTGACATCGCTCCGGGCGACGCGATCACCTTCAATTACAACACGACCGAGTACGACATGGCCGAGCCGTTCCGCTGCCATTGCGAGAGCGCGCTCTGTGTTGGGCTCGTGCGTGGCGCGCGCTACCTCACCCCCGGGCAACGGGCGCTGATCGAGGACTGGATGGCGGAATACCTTCGTTGAGGGCCGACGCTTCACTACAGCACGGAACGGGGAGGGGGTAGAGGCGAAGGAACGCGGGACGAGGTGTGGAACGAGGAGGGAGTTCACGGGCGCGCCGGTGAACTCCCTCCTCTCTCGTTCCGCACCCCGTCCCTCCTCGCAACGCCTCTACCTCCTCCTCGTTCCGTTCCCCAGTCACCGTCGCGCCAGCGCCTCTGCGATCGCCTTCTCCGCCAGCGGTGCCATCACCCGGTACCCCGCCTCGTTCGGATGCACGCCGTCACCCGAGAGCTCGGGTGGCAGTCCGCCGCGGGCATCGGCCATGGCCGAGTGGTAGTCGAGGTAGGTGGCCCCGATAGACGCGGCGTAACGCTTCATCCATGCGTTGAGCGCGATGATCTTCGGCGACGGGTCCAGTCCGGGCTTCCACGGATAGTCGTAGACCGGGAGCACCGACGCCAAGACCACGCGAATGCGGTGCGACTTGGCGATCTCGGTCATCGCGCTGAGGTTGTCCTCGATCATCGCCTGGGTGGACGGGCCCGTGTTGCCCGCGATGTCATTGGTGCCCGCCAGGATGACGACGACGGCGGGTTTCAGCGCGACGACATCCTGGTGGAACCGCACGAGCAGCTGGGGCGTCGTCTGACCGCTGATGCCGCGGCCGACGTATGGCTTGCTCGGGAACATCGCCGGGAAGTGCCGCGCCCACGCGTCGGTGATGGAGTTGCCGTAGAAGACGACGCGCCGCTCGCCGGCGGCCGGCGCCCCAAGCGATTCGTTGGCCACTCGATATCGCCGCAACCCCGCCCAGTCGTTGCGCAGGCGCTCCAGCGCAGTCGAGTCGCGCCTCCTTTGCTCATGGAACTCCTCCGTGGTCAGTATGGTCGCCGGGGCGCGGGACGGAGTGGTGGTCTGCGCCGCCGCGACGGCGGTAAGGAGCGGATAAAGCAGGGCGATGGCAATGCGGCAACGCATGGAGGTCCTCAGGCGGAGGTGTCACTCAAAAGAATGTACGCGCCATCGCCCACCGCGCGCCCCCGCACCCTTCACCCCGCACCACACCCTGCACCCCGCACCCCGCACCCACTGTGCCTATGCCTCTTCCCGTCCGTCACGCATCCGTATATCCGGATAGATGGATGTCCATCACCGCCCGCCCCGACGGATCCGCCATCTTCGTGAATGCCGCGTCCCAGCGCAGGGCCGTCTCGGTTGAACACGCGACGCTGCGCTCCCACGGCACGCAGTGCACCGCGGTGGCCGAGGGGAAGTGATGTTCGAATAACTGGCGATACAGGTACGCCTCCTTGGTCTCCGGCGTCTTCACGGGAAACCGTTCCGCCGCCCCCTGGAGCATGCCGTCGGTGATCTCCCGCTCGGAGTGGGCCTTCACGCCGTCGATCCACGAGTACCCCACGCCGTCGGAAAACTGCTCCTTCTGACGCCAGAGCACGGCGTCGGGAATGGCACCGGTGAAGGCCTGTCGCAGGGGGAACTTCTCGATCGGCCGCGGCCGGTCGGCGTTGCGCGGCAGCTTGAGCCCGGGGTCGAGGTTCATTGCCACGTCGAGGAACTCACGGTCGAGGAACGGCACGCGCACCTCGATGCCCCACGCCGCCCCGGACTTGTTGGCGCGCGCGCAGTCGTACAGGTGCAGCTTCTGGAGCTTGCGCACGCACTCGGCGTGCAGCTCCGGCCCGTCCGGGGCCTTGTGGAAGTAGAGGTAGCCGCCGAAAATCTCGTCCGCTCCCTCGCCCGACAGCACCATCTTGATCCCCATCGCGCGGATCTTGCGCATCATCAGGTACATCGGCGTGGAGGCGCGGATGGTCGTGATGTCGAAGGTCTCGAGGTGGTAGATCACATCCGACAGCGCATCGAGCCCCTCCTGCACGGTGAAGTGGATCTCGTGATGGATGGCGCCGATATGCTCGGCGACCACACGGGCCGGCGCGAGATCGGGCGCCCCCTCCAGCCCGACCGCGAAGGAGTGAATGCGCGGCCACCAGCTCGGGCCGCGGTCGCCGTCCTCCACGCGTCCCTCGCGATACTTGGCGGCGATGGACGCCACCAGTGATGAGTCCACGCCGCCGCTGATCAGCACGCCATACGGGACGTCGCACATCAGCTGGCGGTGCACCGCGCCCTCGAGCGCCTCGCGCAGCGCCGCGGCATCATACGGCGCGCTGGGGACGCGTCCCGTCTCCGCCCACGCCGGTTCGTAGTAGCGTTGGAAGCCGCGGTCGGCCTGATGGCCCAGATAGAAATGGCCTGGCGGGAACTCGCGGATGCGCTCGCAGTGCCCGACGAGCGCCTTCATCTCCGAGGCCACGAACAGGTGCTCGTCGCGGTCCCATCCGACGTAGAGGGGAATCACGCCAATCGGGTCGCGCGCGATCAGAAATGTCCGCCGGCGGGGGTCGTGCAGGACAAAGCCGAAGATGCCGTTGATCCTGTTCAGGAACTCCCGCGGATCGTCCTCATCGTAGAGGTACAGCAGCACTTCGCAGTCGGACAGGGTCTGGAACGCATGGGGCCTCGCCAGCGCAGCCCGCAGGTCGCGATGGTTGTAGATCTCCCCATTCACCGCGAGCACGGCGCCCGTGTCGACATCGACGAGGGGTTGCGCGCCGTGCTCGACGTCCACGATGGACAGCCGTTCGTGCGCGAGGATGGCTTGCTCGTCACTGTAGATGCCGCTCCAGTCGGGGCCGCGGTGGCGCACCTTGCGGGCGAGCGCGAGCGCCTGCCGCCGGAGCGCCGTGTGGGGGGCGCGCGCCGGGTCGAGGCCGAGGATGGTGAGGATGCCGCACATGGGAACTCCAGGAAAAAGAAAAACCCCCGACTCGCGGAGGCGAATCGGGGGTGGTCCGGAAGCGGGGGTGTCTACAACGCGCCCAAGCCGGTCCACGCGCGATTCGCGCAGGGATTCCGGTTGTTATTGCGGGTGAACCGCTGGGTCGAGGGCGTCGTCATGGTCGGTCTCGAACAGTATCGGGGGCGCATAGCGGGCGTCAAGCGGAACGGGCGAACGCAACGCGGCGTCCGGGGAGTATCCCCCGGACGCCGCGTCGTGCCTCCCAGGACGGGCGAGGCGCCCGCGTCGGCAACCTACTGCTGAATGTACCCGATCACGGAGTGGGCGATCACCCAGATCGGCCCGCCGGTGAGGTCGGTCGCGACGGTGAACTGCCCCGGCGCCACGGAGGGGCTGCAGGTCTTGCCCTTGCAGACGACGGGCAACGAGGTGCCGCCGGCGTACAGGTGCTGCTGCATCGCGACGTACCCGGCGTCGAGGTTATACGCCGCGGTGACGGCCGTGCCCGTGTACGTGATGGTGACTGTGCCGACCTTGGTTCCCTTGCCGAGGTCGTTCTGGCCGGCGCCGACGTAGACGTCGTAGGTATACGCACCGGGCGCCGTGATCTGCAGCGACCAGCCCCAGCGACGGATCGAGCCATTCGAGAGTGCCGTGAAGGGCGAGGCGCCGCTGCCGAACGCAAAGCCGGTGCCGAGTTCCTCAGGCTCTCCCGACGTGCAGCCGGTGACGTTCACCGTCATCCCGCCCGCCGTCGCACTGCCCGTGAGGCCGTTGTCGTCGGTGAGGTAGCTGGCGGTGTTCGTCGGCAGCTGGACCGGCGTACAGGCCACGTACGGCCCGTAGGTAAGCGAGTAATTCCAGGTATAGTCGGAAGTCGCGGTGCCCGGAGCCAGCGTGTAGCGGTCGTCGCTCACCGAAACCGACGCGTCGATTTCCGACGTCGGCTCGCCGAACTCCACGACGTCACTGCCGGAGGACGTGGCGAAGGGAACCTCCGCCGAGACCGTGGCCACCACGGTCCGCGTCGAGGCGTCGGTCACGCTCGCCGTGTACGAGCACCGGAGCTGCTCGGCGTCGGCCATCGTGTAGGGGAACGACACCTCGGAGAGCTGGGAATCCCAGCAGGTGACGGTTGCGGCCGTGCCGCCCACGTCGACGCCCACGCCACTCACCGTGCCGGCGGCGTTGTAGCCGCTATTGGTGAGCGAGACGACGCCTCCGATCGTCCAGTCGGAGTCCACGGACGTCTCGTCCACGGAGACCGTGTACGCGACGACAACCGGTGAGCCCGTGACCACGCTGGCCGGGGCCGACGCCGTCTTGCTGATGGACCAGCTATGCGTGCGGGTGTACGAGGCCTCACCCGTCAGCGCGACGCCGACGCGGCCGTACCAGCAGAAGTTCAGGTGCGAGATGTTCGCCGGCAGGTCGTTCGAGTTGTCCGGCGTCAGCAGCGTCACCGGCTGGCCATCCGTGGCGCCAGTGTAGTAGTACACCTGCGATCCCGCGCTGCCGCCCTTCATGACCACGGCATCAATGGGGAACGTGCTCGTCCACGACGTGATGCCCGTGTTGTCGCTGTTCGTGGTGTACGTGATGGTGCCCAGGCCGGGGACATTCACGGTGTACGTCTGGTTGGCGACGGTGAACTGATCGTCCGTGCCGCCAATGAAACCAAGCCCAGCCCGTCCACCCTGCGTGGTCGTGCACCGCGGATTCGACCCCTGTCCCGTGAGCACGACGGAATCGGCGTAAACGCCCGATACCTTGCGAACATTCGCGATGCCTTCCGGCGCGGCTGCGAGAGGCGAGGTGGTCTCTCCGCCGCACGCGGTCACAACGACCGCGACGACGGAGGCGAGCACGGCGCGCGTGAACTTGGAAGCAGGCATTCGGTAATCGTCTCCTGACTGAATGGGGGCATCGGTGAAAAAACGCGGGCGACGAAAGGCTGCTTCCGTCGCCGCGTCACTGCCTCGAATAGTCGTGCCGTCGTGCCGTGGTCGAAATCCGCGCAAGGTTATAGGCGCGTATAACCGTCGATATAGGGCGCGGACGTGCATTGACACGCCTCCCGCACGCGTGCGACCCTTATCTGCCCATATCCACTCCGGATTTCGCCGCCGGACTTACCACGGAACGCCGCCATGTTCACCGCCGACACGCCGAGCGGGTCCTTCCCGGAGCCGTCGACCGACGACCGGATCATGGACGCCGTCGCCAACGAGCGCGTCCGGATTGCGAATGAGCTCAACGAGGGCGTCCTGCAGCGGCTGACCGGCCTGTCGCTGCAGCTGGCCGGCGCCGTTCGTCGCGCCGGAGAGGATGCGGACCAGATGCTCACGGCCGTGGCCGGCGCGGAGCGGGTGCTCGAGGACGAATTGCGCGTCCTCAGGCTCCTCGTGCTGGAACTCGTCGAGGAGGCGGAGCACCCGCCGACCAGCGCGTCCCTCACCTCGCAGATCGCGGCGATGATCGACCGTGTCTACCGCGTCTGGGGGCTGACGACGTCGCTCACGGTGGGGACGACGCCGCCGGTCATCGACTCCGCCCGGCTGGCGCTCGAGCTCGTGCGTCTCGTGCAAGAGGCGCTGGTCAATGCGGCGCGCTACGCGAACGTCAATCGCGCGGCGGTTCACGTGAGCGGCGGCGCGGGCGTGGTCCACCTGCGCGTGGAACAGTTCGGCGTCGGCTTCGCCTTCCAGGGCGACATGGAGCACGATGAGCTTATGGCGGCGCGGCGCGGGCCGGTGGCGCTCAAGCTGCGTGTGCGCGCCCTCGGCGGGCGCCTGCGCATCCAGTCGTCGAAAGAGCTCGCCTCGGTCGAGATGGACATCCCCACTGGATTGCGGACGTGACGCTCGTCCGGGTGGCGCTCGCCGATCCACACAGCGTCGTACTCGTCGGATTACGCAACCTGCTGGAAGGCGAGCGGGACATCCAGGTCGTCGCCTCGGCGGTGGATGGTGCGGAGGCGCTCGATGCGGTGCGCGCGTTGCGGCCCGATGTGCTCTTTGTCGAGAAGCACACGCAGCATCCCGACGGCCTTGAGGTCATCCGCACGATTTGCGCCGAACGGCTCCCGACGCGCTGCGTGATGCTCGGGGCGACCCTGCGCAACGAAGACATCGGCGCGGCCCTCCGCGCCGGCGTGCGCGGCATCCTGCCGTGGGATCGGGCGGCTGCCGACGGCATTCGCTGCCTGCGGGTCGTGACCAACGGCGGCTACTGGCTCGAGGGTGACGCCTCGGGCGCGCGGTTGCAGGCTGCCATGGGCAGCGTCGCCGAGTCGCGGGGCGACGCACTCACGCGACGCGAACGCGAACTCGCCGAGCTCGTGGCCGTCGGCCTCCGCAACTCGGAGATCGGCGCCCGGCTCGGCATCAGCGAGGGAACCGTGAAGATCCATCTCAACCGGGTGTACCGAAAGCTGGGGCTGCCGTCCCGGGTGGCGCTGGCGCTCTACCTGCGAGAGAACGGCTAAGCCTCGAGGCGGCTGTCGGCCGCCCACGTGCCGCGACTTTCGGCGCGCGGCACGTGTCGGTGGCACCGACGTGCCTCCTTGCTACGCTGTCAGCTCGTCGTACGCCGCGGCGAGCGGCCGCTCGGTGAGCGGGCCGTGATCGGGGAAGCCCTTGAGCGGCTCGGTGATCTTGACGATCACCTCCTTCGGCTTGCCGGCCTTGATCTCGCCGCGCACGAAGTCGAGCAGGGCGGTGAGGTAGTCGCGATGGTAGAGCAGGTCGGCGGCGGGTCCGGTGATGGGGAAGTTCGCCCCGGCGTGGCCGAAGATGTAGATCGTGTCGGCGCCGTGCGCGCGCGTCACTTTCTCAAGCGTGACGATCCAGTTGGCGATGGAGGCGCCCCCCGGGCGGTCGATGACGGGATGGCGCCGGTTGAACATCAGGTCGCCCATGTGCACCACGTTGGCCGTTTCGAAGGTCACGGTAGCGTCACCACCGGTGTGCGCCGGGCCGAAGTGCGCGAGCGCCAGCGTCTCGCCGCCGACCGGCTCGCGCCAGGTGGTCTCGAACAGCGTGTCAGCGTACGTCTGCGCCGGCGGCGGCGACGTCACGCCGGGCTGCGGTGACTGCGCGGCGCGCTCGGCGGCGGCGCGCTGGAGGCGCGGCACATTGGCATGGGCGAGGATCTTCCGTGCGGCGGGGCGGAAGACGCCGTTGCCGCCCGTGTGATCGCCGTGATGATGCGTATTCACCAGGTAGTCGAGGGAGCGCCCGTTCGTGCGCGCGTTCACGGCGTCGAGGCAGGTCTTGGCCGACTCGGGGAACTGCGAATCCACGACGACGGCGCTTTGGCCATCAATGTGCCAGCCGATGGTGCCGCCGCGGCCGCTGAAGGTGCCGACGGTGCCCCGGACGAGCACGAGGGTGCCCGGCTGCGGGAAGGAGGCGCCCTGCGCGAGGAGCGTGCGCCAGTCGAGAGCGGTTGCGGCCAACGCCAAGGCGGAAGACCGCACGAAACATCTGCGGGAGATTGGCATCGAGGTGCAGGGGAAGGGTGCAGGGTGTGGTGCAGGGGAGGGGTACAGGGTGTGGTGCAGGGGAGGGGAACAGGGTGTGGTGCAGGGTGCGGAGGGTGATTGGAAGGTACGACTTCCGGCGGGCACGGAGCAATCGCCATCGTCATCCGCAGCCGTCATCCGCCTTCCCAATCCGAGTTCCCAATCCTCAATCGTGGTTAAGCGAGAGCGGCACCCCCCGAAGGAGGTGCCGCTCGACCCACTGGACCACGATGCCGCCTAGAACATGTAAATCAGCTTCACGATGGCCGTGCTGCCGGTGTACGGACGATTGCCGTAGCCGGTCGTGATGGCGCCGAGCGGGTCCATGCGCGGATCGTCGGTGCCCGTCAGGTTGGTCGTTGCGAAGTCCACGATCTCGAACTTCTCGTAGCGATACCCGACACCCACGCCGAGGTTGGTCTTGAACATGTGGCGCAGGTCGAACTTGAGCTGCGACCAGGTGTTCGTGACGTTCGGCCACGGGATGAAGCAGGTGGTTGCACCGACCGTCGTCCCCGTCGCCGAGCACGGACGGCTGGTATCGAGCGGATTGCGCAGCGCCAGGTTGTCGGGCGCCTTGAGGGCCTCGACGCGCGGGCCGTACATCGTGTACTCGAGATCCGAGTCGCTGAAATCGTAGGCGAAGCGGATGTCGGTGTTCGGCAGGACCTTGATCAGGTCAATCCAGACGCCGGCGTTCGTGATGGTCTCATCGTTGTCCATGTACCAATCGCGCCTGGGATCGTCCCAGCTCTGGTACAGGGCGCCCACCGTGTACGGATTGGCGTTGCGCGACTTCTGGTTCGAGGACCAGTTGTCCACGCCGAACGACGCGCCGAACGTGACCTTGTCGTTCACGTAGACGTTGCCCGCCAGGTTGATCGACGAGTTGTCGCTCTTCAGCAGGCCGAACGAGTGGCCTTCGCCCGTGTACTCGTCGCTCATGCCGCTGTACGACAGGTTGAGGTCGAGCTTGCTCGACGGCGTGAGGCCGAGGATCACGGTGCTCTTGATGCGATCCATGTCGGCTTCGTCGTAGAAGCGGAGCTCATTCTGGCCGCCGCCCTCTTCGATGTGCTCGACCGACAACCCGCTGCCGATGCGACGCGTGGTCTCGAGGATGCCGCGGAGGTTGAAGTACTGGTTCTGGTAGGCGTCGAGCGAGGCGCGGAAGGTGTAGTCCGTCATGTCGCTGAAGGCGCGACCGCCGCGCTTCACGTCATCCATGATGTAGCCGACCTTGAGCGCCGTGCCGCGGTGCGGCAGCATGAACGTCGCACCTGCTTCCATGGTGCTCTGGCGAATGTCCTGCCCGTGGGTCAGGCTGCCTGGCACGTACTCCGGCACCGCGTCGAAGCGGACGTTGTACTCGCCGTTCCAGTGCGGGGTGACGTTGTCGTGGTCGTTGAAGCGGTACTTCATGTCGAACGCGAAGTAGTCGGTCGGCCGCGTGGCGAAGTTGATTACGGCGTTGAGGCCGTCCACCTGGGCTTCCGCCGTCTGGCGCGGCAGTGCCGCGAGGCCGGGGAAGAAGGTGTACGTCGCCGCCTGGGCGATCTTGGCGTTGCTCGTGAACGGCAGGATGTCGTCATCCTGCGTCATCTTGGTGAACGACACCTGACCGTTGAGCGTCGTGTGGTTGGGCATCTTGTACAGGCCGACGACGCGGAACGTGTTCATCTCGCTGCTCGGCGCCATCGACATGCGGCCAAAGGCTGCGCCGTTGCCGTTGGAGTAGCCGCTGTTGTCCCAGGGACCGCTGGTCTGGGAGGTGACCGGTTTGCCGCTGTCATAATCCGTCGCGCGGAGCGGGTTGTCCCATTCCAGCGAGGCAAAGTTCTGCTTGAAGAACGAGCCTTGGTACTCGACGCGGATCATGCCGAGCGCCGGCTTGCTCAGCTCGAGGCCGGCGGTGAACTCGTTGACGCTGTTGTCGAGCGCCATGGGCACGTTCACCGCGTCGCTGAACGCGAAGGAAGCACCCCACGGCTGGTTGCCCGACTTCGTCACCATCTTGTAGGCGACATCCACCGCGGCCAGCGCGTTCACGCGGTATTTCATGCCCAGGTTCAGCGTATTGCGCTGGGCCGACATCGGGAACTCGGTGGCGATCGAGCGATAAATCGACCCGGTCAGATCCGTCGCGGCATTGGTCGCAATGCCGACCACGCCCACTTCCTTGTTCTGCACGCGGGTGCGGAGCGCCGGATCGAGCGTCCACTTGTTGTTCCCGGCGTCCCGATAGGGCGTCAGGGTGTTGTACGCGTAGTTCAGCGGTTGCCCGTTGAAGCTGAGGTTGAACTTGGCCTTGCCGAACCGGTTGTAGCTGAAGGCATAGGCCTGGTCGTTGTAGCCGACATTCGCGGCGCTGAAATCATACGCCACCGCATCGTCCGCCTTGCCCAGCCAAATCTTGCTGGCGAGACCCGACTGCAGGTCCTGGTACCGCTCATAGCGGGCTTCATCGCCCGTCGTCGTTGTCGCACGGAAGCCAAGCTCCCATGCCTGTTCCAAGGCCGGCTTCGCCGGCGCCGCGGCCTTCTGCTGGGCTCCCGCCACGCTGGCGGAAGCGAGCACGAGGAGCGCGGCTGAAATCAAGTAGCTGTTGCGCATCTCAGTCTCCCTCTCCCTTAGCGTAGGAACGCCTTGCCGTTGGGGTTATTGGACCCGTGAATCTGCTGGTGGCAATTCGCGCATGCGCGACCCGTGACTCGGGCGCCGGCGGTCGAATTGGTGGCCGCGAACTTGTCGTAGATCGTCGGCGGATGCCGCGAGGTGACATGGCAGCGCTGGCAGAGACCCGGCAGCTTGGCGACGAGCATGCGGTCATTGCTCGATCCGTGCGGATCGTGGCAGGTGACGCACGAGTTGGCGACCGGGGCATGCTCCCACAGGAACGGCCCGCGCTTCTCCTGGTGGCAGCTCGTGCACGACTGGTCAACCGTCGTGCCGGCGCGAAGCATCTTGACGTTCGGCGAGCCGTGGAGATTGTGGCACGACGAGCAGGCCAGCGCACCTTCGCGCACCGGCATGTGGTTGAAGCGGTTCAGCTTGTTGACGATCTGCTGATGGCAGGAGGCGCAGAGCTTGGCCTGCGTCTCTTCCTTCAGCTGCTTCTCGCCTTTCGGACTGTGGATGCTGTGGCACGTCGAGCATGAAACATTCCGGGCTTCGTGCTTGCTGTTCGCCCAGAACGCGTGCTCGCTGGACGTATGGCAGCTGGTGCAGGTGGCCGACGCCTCGACGGCGCTGATCTTGTCGAACTGCATCGGCTTCACCTTTTCCGGGTCATCCGCATGCTTGCTGCCCGGCCCGTGGCACGACTCGCACCCCTTGCCCGCCGCCGGCGTGCGCGGATCGGCGACCTTGAAGTGGAGGCTCTTGTCGCCAGCCTTGTTTTCATGACACCCGAGGCAGGTTTCCATGCCCACGTAGGTCGCGGCGTCCGCCGCCTTCGACGCCTGCTGGCCTTGCTGGGCTCCCGCCGGGGCAAATGCCACCGTTGCGGCGAGCGCGCCGCACGCGAGCCAGAACCCAGGCCCGCTGACGCGACTCTCTCTTTCTCGACGCTTCCTGTCCGACATGACACCCTCCTGAGAGGCGATTACCGGGATAAGTCGGTCCCTCGTCCATTCTCCGAACGTCGCGTCACCAAAAGGATGACAGGCGATGCGTGAAACTGCGTATTCGGGGTGAACGTGTCAGTCGGAGTATCGCGAATATTACGTAGGGAATTACCCGACTATTCGATCCGTGGTAGGCCGGGCATGGGAGCGCGACGTCGTCGGTACGTGGTGGTATTCCAAGCGATTATGAAGATCGCTCGGCGCCGCTGGTGACAAGAAAACGGCACCCCCCGTTCGGGAGGTGCCGCTTTCCGTCGCACGGCTGTTGGGGCAGCGCCCCAACAATCGGTCGGCCTAGAACTTGTAGATCAGCTTCGCCACGATGGTCGACCCGGTGTACGGACGGTTGCCGTAGCCAGTCGTGAGGGCGCCGAGCGGGTCCATGCGCGGAACGCCAGGCGTCACGTCGGTCGTCGCGAAATCGACGATCTCGAACTTCTCATACTGATAGCCCAGGCCGAGCCCCATGTTCGAACGGAACATGTGGCGCAGGTCGAACTTCACGCGCGACCAGGTGTTGGTCACGTTCGGCCAGGGAATGAAGCAGTCCGCGATTCCCGTCGCGCACGGGCGAGTATCGAGTGCGTTGCGCTTCGTCAGGTCATCGGGCGCGTTGAAGGCGTCGATGCGCGGGCCGTACATCGTGTACTCGAGGTCCGAATCGCTGAAGTCGTACGCGAAGCGGATGTCGGTGTTCGGGAAGACCTTGATCATGTCGACCCAGACGCCGGCGTTCGCAATCGTCTCGTCATTGTCCATGAACCAGTTGCGCAGCGGATCGTCCCAGCTGTTGTACGCCGCCGTCGGGTTGTACGGGTTGGCGTTGCGCGACTTCTGGTTGGACGACCAGTTGTCGAGGCCGTACGAGGCGCCGAACGTGACCTTGTCGTTCACGTAGACGTTGCCCGACAGGTTGATCGACGAGTTCCTGCTCTCGAGCAGGCCGAACTCGTGGCCCTCACCCGTGTACTCGTCGTCCATCATGCTGTACGACAGGTTCAGGTCGAACTTGCTCGACGGCGTGAGGCCGAGGATCACGGTGCTCTTGATGCGATCCAGGTCGGCTTCGTCGTAGAAGCGGAGCTCGTGCTGGCCGCCGCCCTCTTCGATGTGCTCGATCGAGAGTCCGCTGCCGATGCGGCGGGTGGTCTCGACGATGCCGCGGAGGTTGAAGTACTGGTTCTGGTAGGCGTCGAGCGAGGCGCGGAACGTGTAGTCCGTCATGTCGCTGAAGGCGCGACCGCCACGCTTGAAGTCATCCATGATGTAGCCGACCTTCAGCGCCGTGCCGCGGCTCGGCAGCGTGAACGTCGCGCCCGCTTCCATCGTGTTCTGCCGCACGTCCTGCCCATGGGTGAGCGAGCCCGGTACGTACTCCGGCACCGCATCGAAGCGGACGTTGTACTCGCCGTTCCAGTGCGGGGTGGCGTTGTCGTGGTCGTTGAAGCGGTACTTCATCTCGAAGCCGAAGTAGTCGGTCGGCCGCGTCGAGAAGTTGACGACGGCGTTGATCGCATCCACCTGGGCTTCGGCCGACCGGCGCGGCAGCGCCGCGAGGCCGGGGAAGAAGGCGTAGGTCGCGGCCTGGGCGATCTTGGTGTTGGTTGTGAACGGCAGGATGTCGTCGTCCTGCGTCATGCGAATGAGCGAGAACGAGCCGTTCAGCGTGGTGTGCGCCGGCATCTTGTACAGCGCCGTGACGTTGAGGGCATTCATCTGGCTGCTGGGCGCCATCGACATGCGGCCAAACGCCGGACCGTTGCCGTTGGAGTAGCCGCTGGGATCCCACGGACCGAGAGGCGGCGCCTTGCCGTTGTCGAAATCCGTCGCGCGGAGTGGGTTGTCCCATTCCATCGAGGCGAAGTTCTGCTTGAAGAACGAGCCCTGATACTCGGCCCGGATCATGCCGTACTCGGCCTTGAACAGCTCGAGGCCAGCGGTGATCTCGTTGACGCCGTTGTCCAGCGATATCGGGAGTTCCCCTGCGTCGCTGAACGCGAAGGCGGCGCCCCACGGCATGTTGCCGGACTTGGTGACCATGTTGTACTTGAAATCCACAGTCGCGAAGTCGTTGACGCGGTACGACAGACCGGCCGCCAGCGTATTGCGCTGCTGTGCCATCTCGAAGTTCGTCGCGATCGACCGATAGATCGAGGCGACGTTCGTCGCAGCGCTGTTGCCGATGCCGACGATCCCCACTTCCTTGTTCTGCACGCGGGTGCGCAGCGTCGGGTCGAGCGTCCACTTGTTGTTTCCCGCATCGCGCCACGGCGTAAGCGAATTGTACGCGTAGTTCAGCGGCTGGCCGTTGAACTCCAGGTTGAACTTCGCCTTGCCGAACCGGTTGTAGCTGAAGGCATACGCCTGGTCGTTGTAGCCGACGTTCGCGGCGCTGAAATCATACGCCACCGCATCGTCGGCCTTGCCGAGCCAGATCTTGCTGGCCAGCCCCGACTGCAGGTCCTGATACCGCTCATAGCGGGCCTCGTCGCCCGTCGTTGTCGTGGCACGGAAGCCGAGCTCCCATGCCTGTTCCAGTGCCGGCTTCGCCGGCGCCGCGGCCTTCTGCTGGGCCCCCGCCACGCTGGCGGAGGCGAGCACGAGGAGCGCGGCTGAGAAAATGAAGCGAGTGCGCATCTCTGTCTCCTTCTCCTTTAGCGTAGGAACGCCTTACCATTGGCGTTGTTGGAGCCGTGAATCTGCTGGTGGCAGTTCAGGCACGAGCGGCCCGTGATCTTGTTCGCGTTCTGCGAATTCTGCGAAACGAACTTGTCGTAGACCGTCGGCGGATGGCGCGACGTCACGTGGCAGCGCTGGCAGATGCCCGGCTGCTTGGCAACGAGCATGCGGTCATTGCTCGATCCATGCGGATCGTGGCAGGTGACGCACGAGTTGGCGACCGGGGCGTGCTCCCACAGGAACGGACCGCGCTTCTCCTGGTGGCAGCTCGTGCAGCTCTGGTCGATGTTGGTGCCGGCCCTGAGCATCCGGACATTGGCCGAGCCGTGCACGTTGTGGCACGACGAGCAGGCCATCTTGTCTTCGCGCACCGGCATGTGGTTGAAGCGGTTCATCTTGTTGGCGATTTGCTGGTGGCACGAGGCGCAGAGCTTGGCCTGCGTCGCTTCCTTCAGCTGCTTGTCGCCCTTGGAGCTGTGCACGCTGTGGCACGAAACGCAGCCGACGTTGCGGGCTTCGTGCTTGCTGTTCGCCCAGAACGCGTGCTCGCTCGTGCTGTGGCACGACGTGCAGGCGGCCGACGCCTCGACGGCGCTGACCTTGCCGAACTGCATCGGCTTGACCTTCTCCGGGTCGTCGGCGTGCTTGCTGCCGGGTCCGTGACAGGACTCGCAGCCCTTGCCGCCGGCGGGCGTGCGCAGGTCAGCCTTGATGCTGTGCATGCCGGCGCCCTTCACGCTCTCGTGGCAACCGACGCAGGTCTCCTGACCAACGTAGGTGGCGCCGGACATCGCCGCGTCCGCCTTCTGCGTCTTCGCGACCTGGCCGTTGGCAGCGAGTGGCGCGAAGGCCACCGCCACCACGAGCATGCCGCTCACGACCCACGAAATCGGCCGCAAGACGCCAATGCTACCAGCTCGTACCTTGGGAAATGTCATCGCACCCTCCTGAGGTGCTCACGTGCATTGAGTTGCTCTGCTGCCCGATGCAATCATTGGTGCGCTGCCAACTGGCAGTTGGGCACGTGATAATTTGAGAGTGAGAACGCATCTCATCTGTCGGGTAGCGTACGCAACCTGTTGGGGGGCTTATTTATACAGCCATACAGGTATCTCCTTACGTAGGACTACGATCATGGGGAGATCGTGTGCGGCGGCTGCGTACGCGGGGCACGAACGGCGCCGATGCGTGACCCGACGCCGCGTGTCAGGCAATCACGCGGTCGTGTCCTCGTTCCGCCGACGCCGCGAGCCGCCAGTGAGCGGCCCGCTCGCATTTCCTGCCGCCATGTCACACTTTGGCCGTCACGAACGCCCCCGCACACACGCCTGACCACTACGAGACCGCATCGATGAAAGTCATACGCCAGGCACTCACGGCCATGCTGCTGCTCGCATCCACTGCCGCCATGCCCGCTGGACCGGTGACCGTCGACTGGGCCATGGTCGCACGGATCCGCGAGGAAGGACTGCAACGCTCGCGCGTCATGGACCTCGAGTCGTACATGACCGATGTCCTCGGCGCGCGCCTCACCATGTCGCGCGACATGCAGCGCGCCCAGCGATGGGCATCCGCCGAGATGACGCGCATCGGTCTCGTCAACGTCGCCTTCGAGCCGTTCATGGAGTACGGCGTCACGTGGGACAATGAATACGTGTCGCTGCACCTGCTCGAGCCCGACTACACGCCGATGACCGGCTACCCGATCGCGCACACCAACGGCACCAACGGGCGCGTCGTCGCCGAGGCGGTGATTGTGGACGTGCAGTCGCGCGCCGACCTCGAGAAGTACCGTGGCACGCTGCGGGGAAAGGCGGTGCTCGTCACGCCGCCGGTGCAGATCAACCTGGAGGCGATGGCGGCGGGGACGCCGCGCCTCACCGACAGCGCCCTCGCCGCACTCGAGCACGTGGTCATCGTGCCGCCGCGCGTCGTGCCGCCGCGCGCCGTGCGCAATCCCGACGTGCTGACCGCCGTGGAGAAGACGGCGTTCTATGCGGCCGAGGGCGTGGCGGTCGTGCTGCAGAGCGAGGGCGGCGGCGTCGGGTTCGTCCGCGGCTTCTCGCGCCCCGGATCGCGCGAGGACTTCTACGCGCGGGCCGGCATGCTCGCCTCTCCCGCGATCGTCGCCGTCACGCCAGAGCACTACAACCGCATGTACCGCATCGTCTCGCGCGGCCTGCCGGTGAAGGTGGAGGTGGAGGTGCGCAATCGCATCGGCGAGCGAGTGGAGCAGGCCGCCAATATCATCGGTGAGATTCCGGGCTCCGACCTCAAAGATGAGGTCGTCATGATCGGTGCCCATTTCGACACATGGCATGCAAGCCCGAACTCGAGCGACAACACGTCGGGCGTGGCGGTGGCCCTCGAGGCGGCGCGCATTCTCAAGGCGGTGGGCGCCAAGCCGCGCCGCACCATTCGCGTGGCGCTGTGGAACGGCGAAGAGCAGGGGATCTGGGGCTCACGGGCCTACGTGCGGCAGCACTTCGGCTCGCCGCGCGACTCGCTGAATCCGCCGAAGCCCGCCTACGACAAGTTCTCGGCGTACTTCAACCAGGACTACGGCGCGGGGCAGTACCGCGGCATCTACCTGCAGGGCAATGAATCGGCGCGCGCGATGCTGACTGCCTGGATGGAGCCGTTCCGCGACTTCGGCATGACGGCCGTCTCCAACCAGAGCGTGGGGAGCACCGACCACGTGCCGTTCGACGACGCCGGCCTGCCGGGCTTCCAGTTCATCCAGGATCGCCTCCCCGGCAGCGCGGGACACACGAACCTCGATTTCCTCGAGACGATCAACCCGAATGACTTGATGAAGAACGCGGTGGTGATGGCATCGTATGCGTACCACGCCGCCATGGCGGAGAGTCGGGTGCCGCGAAAGGCATTTGTGAAATAGAGGGGACGGGGGCGGGGTGCGGGGGCTTGGTGCGGGGGGACGAGTGTGGTGATGGGTGTAGAGGAACGAGGGGAACGCGGCGGTGGCCACGTCCCTCTCTCCTCCGTACTCCACTCGTCCCCCCGCACTACGCCTCCGCACCCCGCCCTCGTCCCTCGCCTGTGGGGTCTTCTCCGACGCCAAAGCAGGGTCTTCGCCCCACCACCCTCGCCTGATCCCTCCGTTACTATGCCCCTGTCGGCGGTCGAACGGTCGCCGCGCCATTACGGAACGGGAAGGCACATGCTCGTCGCCCCTGCAGGTCCAGCGCGCGCTGCGGACACGCCGCAGGCGGGCACCGGCGTCCCCTGCCAGGTCGCACAGTGCGACGGCGTGCCATGCGCCGAGGTGCACGTGGAGTGCGAGCACTGCGATCGGTCGACCGACTGGCGGTGCGACGAGCACCGTGACGCGACCGGCGACGCCGCGCGCGAGCCCACCCGGCAACCGAAATCCAATCATGCGTGAACTGCGACTGCACGGCCGCGGCGGACAAGGCACCGTCATCGCCTCCAAGCTGCTGGCCGTGGCGCTTTTTCTCGAAGGACGCGAGGTGCAGTCCTTCCCCATGTTCGGTGTCGAACGCCGCGGATCGCCGGTCACGGCGTTCCTGCGCGTGGACGATGTCCCGATCAGGCTCCGCTGCGAGATCCTCGAGCCGGACGACTTGATCGTGCTCGATCCGACGCTCATCGGGGCAACCGACATCACGGCGGGGCTCAAGCTGGGCGGACGGATCCTCATCAACACCGATCAGGCGCCCGAGGAGTTCCCGGAGCTGCTCGAACGCTTCCACGTCAGCACCATTGACGCCACCGGCATCGCCATCCGCCACGGACTCGGCGGAAAAAGCCAGCCGATCGTGAACACCGCCATCCTCGGCGCGTTCGCCGCCGACTCGGGGACGATCACCATGGCAAGCGTGCGCGATGCGATCCGCGAGGAAGTGCCGATGCAGATCGAAGCCAACATCGCCGCCGCCACGGAAGCCGTCACGGCAGTGCGCCATGTCGCGATGCGTGACGCGCACCTCACGGAGGCGGCCCGTGCCTGAGACGATCACGACGACGAACGGCGCGCGCGCCATCCCGGAAGTGGCGATGAGCACGACCTCCACGCTCGTCACGCGCACCGGCTCGTGGAAGTACAAGCGGCCGGCCTATCACGACCGCGTGGCGCCGTGCAACGCCGGCTGCCCGGTGGGGATCGACATCGAGGGGTACCTGAACCTGCTGCGCGAGGGGCGCGTGGACGAGGCGCGCGACCTGCTGCTGGCGGAGAATCCGCTTCCCGCCGTCACCGGGCGTGTCTGCCATCATCCGTGCGAGAACAACTGCAACCGGCACTCGCTCGACGGGGCCGTGTCGATCCACGCCGTGGAGCGCGCCATGGGCGACCTTGCACGCCAGCGACCAGCACCCGTGGTCAAGGGCGATCGGCGCACGGCGCGCGTGGCGGTGGTGGGGTCGGGGCCGGCGGGACTCGCCTGTGCGTACCACCTGGCGCGCTTCGGCTACGGGGTGACGATCTACGAGTCGGCCAGGGAGGCGGGCGGGATGCTGCGCCTCGGCATTCCGGCGTACCGCCTGCCGCGCGAGGTGCTCGACGGCGACATCGCACGCGTCGTGGCGCACGGGGTGGAGATCAAGTGCGGCGTGCGCATTGGCGAGCACGTCACGTGGAAGGAACTGACCGACCTGTACAGCGCGGTGTGCATCGCCACGGGAGCCCACACAAGCCGCGCCCTCGGCGTGCCGGGCGAGCAGCTCCCCGGCGTGCAGCCGGGCCTGGTGTTCCTGCGCGACGTGAACAGCGGCAGACGCCCTGACCTCGGGCGCCACGTGGTGGTGGTGGGCGGCGGCAACACTGCCATGGACTGCGCCCGCTCGGCGATGCGGCTCGGCGCCAAGGTGACCGTGGCGTACCGGCGCACGCGCGAGCAGATGCCGGCCATCAAGGAGGAAGTGGACGACGCGATGCGCGAAGGCGCCGAGTTCGTCTTCCTTGCCAACCCCGTGGAGTTCACGGAGAACAACGGCCGTGTCAGCGCGCTGGTCGCCGAGCGCATGGCGCTGGGCGCACCCGATGCGAGCGGACGTCGGCGGCCCGTGCCGACGGGCGAGCGCTTCACCATCGAGGCCGACACGGTGCTCACCGCCATCGGCGAGTCCTCGGCAATCGATGGCTTCTTCCCCGACGTCGAGGGAAGCGATTCGGGCCTGCAGGTGGATGCGCTGGGCGGCACGAACCGCGACATGCTCTACGCCGGCGGCGACGTCACCGACCTGGCGCGCACCGTCGCCGATGCGCTGGGCGCCGGCAAGCGCGCCGCCATCGGCATTGACCGACACCTGCGGCACCATCACGGTGACACCGCCGAGCTCAACGCGCTGCGCTTCGCCGACGGAAACCTGAGCGCGGCACGCTGGATGGGGCGCGACCCGATTCGCCGCGTCGATCCCGTCAACGCCGTGGTCGGCGTGGACGACGTGAACTTCGCGCAGTATCAGCGCGTGCCGCGCCACGCCGATCCGCACCTGGACAGCGACCGCGCGCGCGGCGGGTTTGACGAGGTGAACGCGGGGCTCTCGACCGTGGAGGCGATGGACGAGGCGAAGCGCTGCCTCAACTGCGGCGTCTGCACCCAGTGCGACGTCTGCCTGATCTTCTGCCCCGACGCCGCCATCACGCGGGCGGAGGATGGCGCGTACACGATTGCGCTCGACTACTGCAAGGGCTGCGGCATCTGCGCCGCCGAATGTCCGCGCGGGGCGATCACCATGACGCAGGACCGGCCATGAAGAAGGTGATGGTGGGGAACCACGCCGTGGCGTGGGGGGTGCGGCTGGCGCGCGTCGAGGTGATCTCGGCGTACCCGATCACCCCGCAGACGCAGGTGGTGGAGAAGCTCTCGGAGATGTGCGCCGACGGCACGCTCCCCGCGCGCTTCATCAAGGTGGAGTCGGAGCACTCGGCGATGGCGGCCGTCATCGGCGCCTCGGCCACCGGCGTGCGCGCCTTCACGGCGTCGTCGTCGCACGGCCTGCTCTACATGCACGAGATGCTGCACTGGGCGGGCGGGGGACGGCTGCCAATCGTGATGGCCGACATCAACCGCGCCGTGGGTCCGGGCTGGAACATCTGGACCGATCAGAACGACAGCCTGTCGCAGCGCGACACTGGGTGGGTGCAGCTCTATTGCGAAACGAACCAGGAAGTGCTGGACACGACCGTTATGGCGTTCAAGCTGGCCGAGCAGCTCAACGTGCCGGTGATGCTGATGCTGGACGGCTTCTATCTCTCGCACACGGCCGAGCCGGTGGACGTGCCGGATCAGGAACTGGTGGACCGGTTCCTGCCCAAGCGCGTGGCGTCGTACAAGCTCGACGTGGACAGCCCGCATGCATTCGGCGCGCTCGTGCGGCCCGACGCATACATGGAAATGCGCTGGCTGCAGCAGGACGCGCTGAACAAAGTGCCGCAGGCGCTCGAGGCAATTGAGAAGGACTGGCTGCGGATGTTCGGCCGCTCGTACGGCGCGGTGGAGGCGTATCGCGCCGAGGGGGCCGAGCTGCTGCTGGTGACGTCGGGGACGGTGACGAGCACGGCGCGCCCGGTAGTGGATGCGCGGCGCGCGGCGGGCGAGGCCGTGGGACTGCTGAAGGTGAAGATGTTCCGGCCGTTCCCCACTGCGCAGCTGCGCGACGCCCTGCGCGGCGTGCCGCGGGTGGCGGTGCTCGACCGCAACGTCTCACCCGGACACGGCGGCATCTTCGCCGAGGAGCTGCGGTCGGCGCTCTACGACCTGCCGGACGCGGAGCGTCCTGAGCTCTTTGGCTTTGTGCTCGGACTTGGCGGGCGCGACGTGACGCCCGCGGTGATTGACGACGTGATCGAGAAGGCGCGCTCGGGGACGGTGCCCGGTCGCGAGGACCTTTGGGTGGGAGTGAATCCGTGAGCCAGCTTCGCATCGCCGACTGCGTGCCCGAGGGCGACCTGCTCACGTCGGGGCATCTCGCGTGCCCCGGCTGCGCGGCGCCGCTCGCCATGAAGCTCGCGCTCAGGGCGCTCGGCCCCAATACGATTGTCGTCATGCCGGCCTGCTGCTTCACGATCATCGCCGGGCCGTGGCCGCAGAGCTCGCTGCAGGTGCCCGTCTACCACACGGCCTTCGCGACCGGGCCGGCGGTGGCGTCGGGGATTCGCGCCGCGCTCGACATGCAGGGGAAATTCGACACGACGGTAATGGTGTGGGTGGGCGACGGCGGCACCTTCGACATCGGGCTGCAGGCGCTCTCGGGGGCGGCCGAACGCAACGAGAACATCCTGTACGTCTGCTACGACAACGAGGCGTACATGAACACGGGGATCCAGCGCTCCTCGGCTACGCCGTGGGGGGCGTGGACCACCACGACGCCGGCGCAGTTCCCTGAAGCGACGAACAAGAAGGACATCCTCGCCATCATGGCCGCGCACAACATTCCGTATGCCGCGACGGCGACGGTGGCGTATCCGGTGGACCTGGTCGACAAGGTGATGAAGGCGAAGGCGATGCGCGGGACCCGGTTCATCCACCTGCTGTCGCCCTGTCCGCCCGGGTGGAAGTGCGGCGATGATGAGGGCCTCGAGCTCGCGCGGATGGCGGTGCAGAGCCGCGTCTTCCCGATGCTTGAGGTGGAGGGTGGCCAGCGCTGGCGCTTCACTATGGACCATGCCGCGGAGCCGGTGGAGCCATACCTGCGCCGGCAGGGGCGCTTCCGCCACCTGAGCGCGGAGCAGGTCACGCACATCCAGGCCGAGATCGACGCGCACTGGCAGCAGTTGGTGCGGCGCGTGGAGGCGGAGGCGCTTTCGCCGGTCTAGTGCGGTGCGCTGGGCTTTTTCACCACGGAGCACACGGAGAAAGGCACTGAGGGCCACGGAGTACGGCAACTGCTTGAGGGAACTGCACGCGCCACGCGGGACTCAGCGTGGCGCGCTGTCTTTACCCAAGAATTGGTTGTACTCCGTGGCCCTCCGGCAATCCTCCGTGCGCTCCGTGGTGAAAAAGGCGGCGACAACACACCGCACCGAACGGCCAGCGGCGGGGTTGGACCGGCCGCGCCCGACTTTACCTTATATCGGGTTGGCAAGTTCCCTGTCGCCGTGCGCCTGCTCACGGCGGTATTCTCCAATGCAGTCGCTGGCACAGTCCCGACACCACCGTGCTCTTCGGAGCTCTTCATACACAGGAAGCGGACCACATGACCGCCATGCCCTCGCGCGACGCGCGCTCCCACACGCTGCTCAAGAACCTGACCGGCAAGGCCTACGTGGCCGCCGTGATGGAGAAGGTTGTCGCGCAAAACCCGGCCGAGCCGGAGTTCCACCAGGCCGTGCACGAAGTCGTTGACTCGCTGAGCCTCGTGCTCGACCAGCATCCGGAGTACAAGGCCGCGCACATCATGGAGCGGATGATCGAGCCGGAGCGGGTGATCCTGTTCCGCGTGCCGTGGGTGGATGACCACGGCGAGATCCAGATCAATCGCGGCTTCCGCATCGAGATGAACAGCGCCATCGGCCCGTACAAGGGCGGCCTGCGGTTCCATCCCTCGGTGAACCTCGGCATCCTGAAGTTCCTGGCCTTCGAACAGGTCTTCAAGAATTCACTCACGACGCTGCCCATGGGCGGCGGCAAGGGCGGCAGCGACTTCGACCCGAAGGGAAAGAGCGACACGGAAGTGATGCACTTCTGCCAGAGCTTCATGACGGAGCTCTTCCGCCACATCGGCGCCAACACCGACGTGCCGGCCGGCGACATCGGCGTGGGCGGGCGCGAGATCGGCTTCCTGTTCGGCCAGTACAAGCGCCTGAAGAATGAATTTACCGGCGTCCTGACGGGGAAGGGGCTCAACTGGGGCGGCTCGCTCATTCGTCCAGAGGCGACGGGCTTCGGCACCGTCTACTTCGCGCAGGAGATGCTGGCGTCCCAGGGGACCGACTTCCAGGGCAAGGTCGTGGCGGTGTCGGGCTTCGGCAACGTGGCGTGGGGAGCGGTGAAGAAGGTGGCCGACCTTGGTGGCAAGGTGGTCACGCTGTCCGGGCCCGACGGCTTCATCCACGATCCCGACGGGGTGACGGGCGAGAAGTGGGAGTTCATGCTCAAGCTGCGTGCGTCGGGCCAGGACGTGGTTGCGCCGTACGCCGAGAAGTTTACCGGCGCCAGGTTCCACGCCGGCAAGCGGCCGTGGGGCGTCAAGGTGGACGTGGCACTGCCCTGTGCGACGCAGAACGAACTGGACGGCGGTGACGCGGCCGAGCTGGTGAAGAACGGCTGCATCTGCGTGGCCGAGGGCGCCAACATGCCGAGCACGCCGGAGGCCGTGGAGATCTTCCAGAAGGCGGGCGTGATGTTCGCCCCGGGCAAGGCGGCCAACGCCGGCGGCGTGGCGGTGTCGGGGCTGGAGATGTCGCAGAACAGCATGCGGTACAGCTGGTCGCGCGAGGAGGTGGATGCCAAGCTGCACGTCATCATGAAGAGCATCTACACCGCCGCCAGCGAAGCCGCCGCAGCCTACGGATCGCCCGGCAACCTGGTGAACGGCGCGAACATCGCCGGCTTCCTGAAGGTGGCCAACGCGATGATGGACCAGGGCGCGGTCTGACCGCCGGGCGAACGGGGTGGACAAGGAGCGCGGGGTGGGCGGTTGCCACCTCGCGCTTCTACATTCAGGCAGCGATCTACCATCCACCATCGACCCTCTACCATCAGCTGAGGGCTGGCAGATGGTTCAGGGTCGATGGTGGATGGTAGATGGCGAACCCGAGGAGGGGAGAGCGTAGTGAGTGAGCGCGTGCCCGTGACGCAACTGGACCAGGCCCTGCCGAGCGAGCTGTTCCAGGACCTGATGCCGTATCGCGTGCAGGACATCCTGCTCGTGTCGAGCCTGTACGACGCGTTCACGCTGCAGGAGGACGGTCGGCTCAACGAACTGGTGATGCAGGAGTTCGTGGACCTCGACACGCACCACACGCCGCGCATTACGCACGTGTCGAGCGGCGCCGAGGCCGTCGCCAAGGCCACGGCGCAGCGCCAGTTCAACCTGGTCATCACGACGATCAACCCGGGCGACATGGACGCGACGGAGCTGGCCCAGCGGCTCGCCGACGCCGGGCTCGATGTCCCCGTGCTGGTGCTGGCGTATGATCACCGCGAGTTCAAGGACTTCGAGTCACGCGCCGATCTGTCGCGCATCGACCGCTGCTTCATGTGGCAGGGTGACGCCCGCATCCTGCTGGCGATGGTCAACTACGTCGAGGACCAGCGGAACGTGGCGCACGACACCTCCACCACGGGCGTGCGGGTGGTGCTGCTGGTGGAAGACAGCATGCGCTACTACTCGTCGCTGCTGCCGGTCGTCTACACCGAGATCATCCGCCAGTCGGCCAACGCGCTGGGCGAGGGGAGCAACCTGTCGCACAAGCTCGTGCGGCTGCGCGCGCGCCCCAAGATCCTCCTCTGCACGTCGTACGAGGAGGCGTGGGCCCAGTGGTCGCGCTACCGCGACCATGTGCTCGGCGTGATCACCGACGTGGAGTTCCCGCGCGACGGGGCGGTGGCGCGCGACGCGGGCTTCGCGCTGGCCCGCGCCATTCGCGACGAGGCGCCCGACGTGCCGGTGCTCATGCAGTCGGGGCGCGCCGAGTACTTTGCGCGCGCCGCGGCGGAGGGGCTGCCCTTCGTGCTGAAGGGCTCGCCGACGATGCTGCACGAGCTGCACGGGTTCATTGTGGAGCACTTCGCCTTCGGCGACTTCATCTTCCGCCTGCCCGACGGCCGCGAGGTGGGGCGCGCCGAGGACCTGCGGGCCCTCGAGGAACAGGTGGCGTCCGTGCCGGCGGAGAGTCTCGTCTACCATGGCGAGCGGCATCATTTCTCCACCTGGCTCGCGGCGCGCGCCGAGTTCGGGGTGGCGCACCGGCTGCGATCGCAGCGTGTGTCGGACTACCGGTCGCCGGAGGAACTCCGCACGAAGCTCATCGCCGCGATTGCCGAGTACCGCAATGACCAGGCGCAGCTGCAAGTGGGCGACTTCGACCGCGAGGTATTCGACGCCTCGGTGCCGTATTTTGCGCGCATCGGCGGCGGCTCCATCGGCGGCAAGGCCCGCGGCCTCGCCTTCGTGCGGCGCCTCGTGGGGCTCTACGGCGTGAACCGCCGCTTCCCGGGCGTGCACGTGGGGGTGCCCCCCGCGGTGGTGATCGGCACCGATGTCTTCGATCGGTTCCTCGCCGACAACGATCTGCTCGAGATCGCCTTCCACGGCACGAGCGACGCCGAGATGCTGCATCGCTTCCACGTGGCGCGGCTACCCGACGACGTGCTCGCCGACCTCGATGCGTTCCTGCGCCAGGTGCGGTGGCCGCTCGCGGTGCGTTCCTCGAGCCTGCTCGAGGATTCGCAGTACCAGCCGTTCACCGGCGTGTACGACACGTTCATGCTTCCCAACCGGCACCCCGACCACGATGAGCGCCTCGCGCGGCTCGTCGAGGCGGTCAAGCGCGTCTACGCCTCGACGTTCACGCACAACGCCAAGTCCTACCTCCGGGCCACGCCGTACCGCCTGGAGGAGGAGAAGATGGCGGTCATCATCCAGAAGGTCGTGGGCGCCGAGCACGGAACGCGCTTCTATCCGGATTTCTCGGGCGTCGCACGGTCGTACAACTTCTATCCGGCGGCGCCGCTGCACGCCGAGGATGGCGTCGCGGCGGTGGCACTCGGCCTGGGCCGCGCCGTGGTCGAAGGGGGACGCGTGCTGTCGTTCTGCCCGCGCGCACCGCGCCACATCATCCAGTTCTCCTCGGTGAGCGACATCCTCGCGAACTCACAGCGCACGTTCTGGGCAGTGGATTTCGATGAGGGAGGAGGTGCAGCAACGGAAGGGGTGGAGCAGGGAATGCGCGAGCGCAGCTTCGACCTCGATACCGCGGAGGCGGACGGCACGCTGCGCGCCCTGGGGTCCACGTACGACGCGGAGAACGACGTCATCTACGACGGCCTGTCGCGCCCCGGGGTACGCCTCGTCAGCTTCGCGCCGATCCTCAAGCATGACCTGTTCCCGCTGGCGCCGCTCCTCTCGGACCTGCTGGAGATTGGCGCCGGGGGCATGAACCGCCCGTGCGAGATCGAGTTCGGCGTGCGGCTCGCGCAGCAACCCGGCGAACAGCACGAGTTCGGCTTCCTGCAGCTGCGGCCGCTGGTGCTGTCGCGTGAAATGCACGACCTGGATCTCTCGACGGTGGAGCCGTCGACCGTCCTCTGCCGTAGCCCGCGGGTGCTGGGCGACGGCATCATTGACAATCTGCGGCACGCGGTGGTGGTGGACTTCCATCGCTTTGAGCGCTCCGCGACACGCGAGGCGGCGCGCATCATTGCCGGCTTCAACGCCCAGCTGCTCGAGCGCGGCACGCCGTACCTGCTGATCGGAGTGGGACGCTGGGGCTCGGCCGACCCGTGGCTCGGCATTCCGGTGCGGTGGGACGAGATCTCCGGGGCGCGGGTGATCGTCGAGGCCGGATTCCGCGATTTTCGCGTGGCACCGTCGCAGGGGAGCCACTTCTTCCAGAACCTGGTCTCGTTCCAGGTGGGCTATTTCACGACGAACCCGGAGTTCGGCGACGGGTTCGTGGACTGGGAGTGGCTCGCGGCGCAGCCGGCGACGAACGAGGACGGGCACGTCCGACTGCTCGAGTTCGAGCGGCCGCTGGTCGTGCGCATGAACGGTCGGCGCAGCGAAGGCGTAATCCTCAAGCCGGCGTAGCCAATCGCGGGTGCTGCGCTCGACGCGCACGAGCGGTACTCAGCAGTCGTGTGAAGCCCGCCGCCGGCGTTTGATTTCCGGCTGGGTCGGCTGTACGATCTACTCCACGGAAGTGCGCGAGATGGCGCGCCGAGAACTCGGTGCGCCGCCAGTGCGCAGGGGCAAGGAGCGTCCGAATGAAACGACTCGGGTTTCTCATGGTGGCGGCCGCGTTGACGTCCGCCTGCGGCGGCGGCGGGTCAGACTCGCCGCCCACCTCGCCGGTGACGCCGTCGTCGGCGGCGGCGAACGGGAGCAGCGGCACGTCGTCGGCCGACGGCACGAAGACCGGCACCACGACGCGGGCGGATGGGATCACGGGCACCATCAGCGGCATCGCCGGCGCGTGTCCAAACGTCACGTTCAAGGTCGAGACGAAGGTGGTCCGGACGGACTCGGCGACGACCTACGTCGAGAAGAGCTGCGCCGACCTGAAGGATGGGGTCCGTGTCGGCGTGGCGGGAACGACGCAGGGTGACGGCAGCCTGCTGGCGCGGCAGGTGAAGTTTGCGCCTCCACCGCCGCCGCCTGCGCTCACCGCCGAAGGCACGGTAAGCGCCCTGAGCGGTGCCTGCCCGACGATCACGTTCACGGTGGCGGGCAAGTCGTTCACGACGGAAGCCGCAACGCGGTTCGGCGACGGCGGCTGCTCCGCCGTGCAGAACGGCACGAAGGTCGTGGTCGCCTACCAGACGCAGGCGAGCGGCGCCGTGCGCGTGCTGGCGGTGAAGGTCATTCCGCCGCCGCCGCCGCCACCGCTGATGGCCGAGGGCACGGTGAGCGGGCTGAGTGGAACCTGCCCGACGATCACGTTCACGGTGGCGGGCAAGTCGTTCACGACGGAAGCCGCAACGCGGTTCGGCGACGGCGGCTGCGCGGCGGTGCAGAACGGCACGAAGGTCGCGGTCACCTACCAGACGCTGTCGAGTGGCGCCGTGCGCGTGCTGGCGGTGAAGGTCATTCCGCCTCCGCCGCCGCCGCCGCTGATGGCCGAGGGCACGGTGAGCGGGCTGAGTGGAACGTGCCCGGCAATCACGTTTACCGTGGCCGGCAAGTCGTTCACGACCGAGAGTTCGACGCGCTTCGGCGACGGCGGCTGCGCGGCGGTGCAGAACGGCACGAAGGTCGCGGTCGCCTACCAGACGCTGGCGAGCGGTGCCGTGCGCGTGCTGGCGGTGAAGTCGGTCCCACCGCCACCGCCTCCGCCCGACCTCGCCGGTACGGTGACCGCCGTCTCCGGCACCTGCCCGAGCATCGTCATCACCATCGGGTCGCGGACCGCCACGACGAGCAGCGCGACCGTCTTTCAGGGCAAGGCCTGCGGCGACGTTAGGGTGGGCACCAAGGTCGCCATTTATGGCACGATCGCCGCGGGGGCGACAACGCTCACCGCGACGAAGGTGGTGGTTCGCTAGTCAACGTCCGCCGCGTCCTGGCTCAGGACGCGGCGGCCGTGGCCAGCAGGCCGCCTGCGCCCGCACCGGAGAAAGAGCCGAATGTCCGATGAACTGACCCGACGCGATTTCGTGAAGCTCGGCATCGCCGGCGCCGCCGGCCTCGCCGCCACGCCCACCATCGCTGGCGCGACCGGCTCCACCGTGGTGCCGCCGCTCGCGCTGCCGACGCGTCCGCTCGGTCGCACCGGACACCATCCGTTCATCTTCAGCCTCGGCGGCCAGGCGTCGCTCGAGCAGGCCGACAAGCACGACGTCTCGATCGCCATCATCAATCGCGCCATTGACCTCGGCGTGAATTACATCGACACGGCCGCGGCGTACGGGCGTCCGCGCGACCCGAGCAAGCCGCGCTGGGAGCTGGACGGCATTTCGCAGACATTCATCGGCGAGGTGATGGCTGCGCGCCGCAAGGAGGTGTATCTCGCGAGCAAGGCCGACGACCGGACGCGCGACGGCGCGCTCCGTCAGCTCGACCAGAGCCTGCGGCTGCTGCACACGGACCACCTGGATCTTTGGCAGATCCACAATGTCACCACGGACGCGCAGCTCGAGCAGATCTTCGGCGCGGGCGGCGTGATCGAGGCGATGACCAGCGCCCGCGACCAGAAGATGGTGCGGCACATCGGCATCACCGGTCACTTCGATCCGGTCGTGCTGACGAAGGCAATCGACCGCTTCCCGTTCGACACCATCCTCATGGCGCTCAACGCCGCCGACGTACATCACCTTCCCTTCAAGCAGGAGCTGCTGCCGCTGGCGAACCGGAAGCACATGGGCGTGATCGGCATGAAGATTCCGGCACGCGACCGGCTCTTCAAGGAAGGCGCGGTCACCACCATGAAGGACGCCATGAACTACGTCCTCACGCTTCCGGTGTCCACCGTCATCGTTGGATGCAAGACGGTGGAGCAGCTGGAAGAGAACGTGGCACTCGCCAAGGCGTTCAAGCCGTTGCCGGCGGCCGAGTTGGCGCGCATCGAGGGCCTGGCGGCGAACAACCTGCCGGCCGGCCACTGGTTCAAGCGCCCGCCCGCCGCCTCGGGCCCCGCGGAAGACGACCAGAACATGGAGTAGAAGGGCGGGCACGGACACGGTCACGGTGGCGGCACGGGCTCGGGCACCGTGGGGGCATGGGAATTGGAGGGGGGCGCAGGCCATTGGGCCTGCGCCCCTTCGCCGTTTGGCGCATCGTGTCGTCCGACTGTGACGCAGCGCACAGCGGGTAAGTAGTACAGTACAGTAGTATCTCAGTATTGAGATATTTCCTCAGCCCCACGGAGGACCAATGTCAGTGATGGTTCGTAGATGTGCGGCAGTCGCGGCGCTCGTCCTGCTCTCCGCCTGCGGCGGTGGCGGCGGCGGTGACGGCGCGCCGACATCGCCTGGCACGCCCGGCACGCCGGGCACGCCGGCAACGCCCGCGGTCAACGAGGTCATCGCCACGACCTCGAACACCTTCACCCCGTCTACGCTCACGGTTACAAAGGGGACGACCGTGACCTTCACGTTCCAGGCCACGCTGCACAACGTGACCTTCGGGGCCGTGGCCGGCGCGCCCGCCCACATCCCCAACACCGCGAACAGCGGTGTGCAGCGCCTGTTCGCCACCGCGGGCAATTTTGGCTACGACTGCACGCTGCATCCGGGGATGAGTGGCACGGTGGTCGTCAACAACTGACGCTGCGGCGCTACGGCGCCTCCCACCCCTTGGCGCGCGACAGCGCCCGGTTCCAGCCGGCGGCGAGGGCCTTCCTCGCCGCCGGTTTCATCTGCGGCGTGAAACGGCGGTCCGCCTGCCACTGGCGGGCGACGTCGGCCTCGTCCCTCCAGAATCCCACGGCGAGTCCGGCGAGATAGGCGGCGCCGAGAGCGGTGGTCTCCGTGACCTCTGGTCGCACCACCGGCACGTTGAGGAGGTCGGCCTGCATCTGCATCAGCAGGTTGTTGGCGGCGGCGCCACCGTCCACGCGCAGTTCCTTCAGCCGGATGCCGGCGTCAGCTTCCATGGCCTTCAGCACGTCCATCACCTGCAGGGCGATGCCCTCGAGCGCGGCGCGCGCCACGTGCGCCCGGGTGGTGCCCCGCGTGAGACCGACGAGCACGCCGCGCGCATACTGGTCCCAGTGCGGCGCGCCAAGCCCGGCGAAAGCCGGCACGAGATAGGTGCCGTGCGTATCTGGAACGGAAGCGGCGAGCGATTCCACCTCCTCTGCCGACCGAATAATCCCGAGTCCGTCGCGCAGCCACTGCACGACCGCGCCGGCGATGAAGATGCTTCCCTCCAGCGCATACTCGGTGCGATGGCCAAGGCGCCAGGCGACCGTCGTCAGCAGGTTTTTCCTGGACACGATGGGCTTGGCGCCGGTGTTCATCAGCATGAAGCAGCCGGTACCGTACGTGTTCTTCACCATGCCCGGCCGGGTGCACACCTGCCCGAAAAGCGCCGCTTGCTGGTCGCCGGCGATGCCGGCGATGGGGATGGACCCGCCAAGCAGGGACGTGTGCCCGTACACCTCGCTCGACGAGCGCACCTCCGGCAGCATCGAGCGCGGCACGCCGAAGATGTCGAGCAGGGCGTCGTCCCACGCACCGGTGCGGATGTCGTAGAGCATGGTGCGCGAGGCGTTGCTCGGGTCGGTCACGTGCACCCGGCCGCCCGTGAGGTTCCAGACCAGCCATGAATCAACGGTGCCGAAGGCGAGCTTCCCGGCCTTCGCACGGGCGCGCGCGCCCTTCACGTGCTGGAGGATCCACTGCAGCTTCGTCGCCGAGAAGTAGGCGTCCACGACGAGTCCCGTCTTGCGGCGGATCACGCGATCAAGCTTGCGCTTGCGCAGCGCGTCGCAGAGCGACGCCGTGCGCCGGTCCTGCCAGACGATGGCGTTGCAGACGGGCTGGCCCGTCTCGCGGTCCCAGACGATGGTCGTCTCGCGCTGGTTGGTGATGCCGATGGCGGCGATGTCGATTGCCGACACGCCGGCCTTCTGCAGCACCTCGGCGGCCACCCCGAGCTGCGTCGACCAGATGTCCACCGGATCGTGCTCGACCCACCCCGGTTTCGGGAAATGCTGCGGGAACTCCTTCTGCGCGACCGCGACGATTCCGCCGGCGTGATCGAAGAGGATCGCGCGGGAACTGGTGGTGCCCTGATCAAGCGAGAGAATCATGGAGGCAGAGGACGGCAGAGGACGGCAGAGGACGGCGGAGGACGGCGGAGAACGGCAGAGAATGGCAGAGAACGGCGGAGGACGGCGGAGGACGGCGGAGGACGGCGGAGGACGGCGGAGAACGGCGGAGGACGGCGGAGGACGGCGGAGAACGGCGGAGAACGGCAGTGCCTTCGGTGAGTGGCTCAGCGGGAGGTGGGCTTGGTTGGCCGGAGTCCGGACTGCGCTGCCGGCTTTGCTGCGGGCGCAGCGGCCGGCGAGCGCTGCTCGGCGCGCTCTGCACGCTCCTCCCGTTCCTCCCGCTCATCGTCGGCGAGGTGAATGCTCAGTGGGAAGAAGACGGCGCGCTTCACGCCGGGGTACTGCACGTTCCAGCCGCGGGCGTCGTGCCACAGGATGACGTTCAGCCGGTCGGAGGGTGCGGCGTCGGGGTCGGAGAAGTTCATGCGCGCACTCGCGAGCGCGGCGGTTCGGCGTTCCCTCGCAAACGGCCCGGTGATCGCGCCGACCTTCACGTTCACCTCGGCGAGGCTCTGCCTGGGCACGAGTGCGGTGTACGGCGTGAGGTCGGGCGGGTCGTCGGGTCCGATGAAGCTGGCGCGCATGTCGGTGGCCACAAGGTCGAACATCGAGAGGGCCGGCAGGCCGAGCATGAGCTCGATGGTCTTCACCATGGACGGCTGGCTGTAGAACGTGCTGTCCACGATGCCCCGGCGTGCATAGGGGCTGGCGACGAGCGCCACCGTGCGGTGGCCGTCAATGTGGTCCACCGCGTCCTGGGCGTCGTCCTCCACTACGAGGATCGCCATCTTCGGCCAGAAACTCGAACGGCTGAGTCCCTCGACGATCTTGCCCAGCGCGAGGTCGTTGTCGGCCACGCACGCCTTCGGTGTGCACCACCCCTCGCTCGTGCCCATCGTGTGATCATTCGGGAGAATGACCATCACGAGGTTCGGCATTGCCCTGGCGGTCTCCCAGTCCCTGAGGTGGTCGAGAATCACCTCCGCCTTCGCGACGTCGGGTACGCCCATGGACCATCCGGGATACTCGCGCACCAGTGCCTGGTCGAGTGACGGAATGTCGCTGCGGGTGTTGTAGAGCGCCGCGAACCGCTTGCGGAAATGGCCGGCGGGGAGCGACGCCCGGTTCTCCCACTCCGCGAGCACCTCGCGGAAAACCTCGATCTTCTCGTTCCTCGGCGACGGTGCGTACTCGCCGAAGATGGAGACCGACTTCTTCATCCGCTGGGCGGCTTCCCACAGGAACCCACCGCTCGAATAGGTGAGCGGATCTTCACCCTCGCTGGGATAGCTGCGTCCGTAGTAGAGCGGCCAGTACGGGTATTCCGTTTCATTGGCCTGCGTCAGCCACTGGTGCCCGTCGGCGCTGTTGCCCCCGCTCGCGAAAAAGTGATCGAGCGTCACGAACTGCTCGGCGAGGGCGTGCGCGTTGGGCGTCACGTCGCGGCCGTACATCACGAGCTTCGGGTCACCAGCACCACGGCCGAGTGCACCCAGCACCTGGTCGTACGTGCGGTTCTCGCGGATGATGAAGACGACGTGCTGAATGAGACTTGGCTCACCCGGGCGCTCGGGCACGGGGCGGGCCGCGACATGGCGCCGCGCGGCGAGGTCGCGCGCCGCATCCTTGGCGAGCGTGAGTCGGTTGTTCTGCGCGACACTGGTGGTGAAGGCCGTGCGCTGCGCCTCGTTGGGCACGGCAATCACGTTCACTGAGCCGCGGTTGGCATGCACGTAGCTCCCACGCGCGCCCGGATGGCCCGAGGTCTCTCCCTGGCCGGAACCAACGCCGAGCAACGTTCCCACGGCAATGAACGCGCCGTCGGCGCTGACGTCGAGCGACGTCGGATACCATCCGGTGGGGATGAGCCCGAGCAGCACGGCTGACTCGGCCACGCCGCGGCTGACGTCGTACTGCGCGACGGCGTTGATGCCGCCGAGCGCAACAAAGAGAGTGCGACCGTCGGGGGCGAGGGCCACCGCGGTGGGCGCAAGCCCGATCTTGCGCTCGTGAAATGGCGCCACGGCAATGGTGCCAATGCGCCGGGCCGTCCGCGTGTCCACGACCGAGACGTCGTCGGAGTTGCCGTTGGCGATGTAGAGCAGCGCGCGCGCCTGGTCCCAGGCCACGCCCGTGGGGTGCAGGCCGACCTCGACGGTGGCTGTCACCTGCCGGCTCACGAGATCCACGCGGACCACGCTCCCGCGCTCGGCGATGCCGCGCGCATCCACACGCACACGCTCGGCGCGCGGGTCGCAGCACTGCGCGGCGGCACGGCTTCGGCTCGTCGGCTTGGGGCCGCCGAAGACGCTCACCCACGCGACGGCGCCATCCTCGCTCGTGACGCTCGCCACGGGAAGCACGCCGAGGGCGACGCCGCCAAGCGGCGTGCCGTCGTCGGCGTCGAAGAGGGCGAGGTGGTCGTTGGCCGGGAGCGGCACGACGAGCGGGCGATGGCCGGTGGCGTTCTTCCGTGCGGCCACCGAGGGCGAACCGGCGAGGTAATCGCCAATGGAGTCGGACCGGAATGCGAGGGCGGCGGCGGGCGGTGATCCGGGCACGGCGGGCGGCGTGCCACCGATCGCGAAGGCGCGCACCTGGGCGATGACGCGCTCGCCGGGTTTCTCTTTCTGCCCGGGCGGGCGGTTCGGGGCGGGGAGTCGGCCCACGCTTGTCACGAAGGCACGGTTGGTAACCGGGTCGAAGGCGACGCCCTGCACGCCGGCGCGGCCGTCGTAGGCGCCGTGCGCGATGACGCGATTCTCGCTCCAGCTCAGCCGGTAGGCGCCGCCGGGCGCCGCGATCCAGAGTTCGCCGGAGGTGGCGCCGAAGCGGACGCCACCCACGCGGCCAGTGAAGACCGATTGCACGCCAGCGGGGGTCACGCGTTGGTCGGTGGCAATGGTGCCGGGGTCGGGTACGTCGCGCCCGGGAAGCGGCGGCGCCGCGGCGCGGGCCTGGAATGCGAGAGCGAGCGTGATGAGCATGCCGGTGAATTGAGGGGGGCCACCGAGGTTCGGGAAGTGCCACCCGTGGCGTGGCGGAGTGTGAGGCGCGGGCGCCAAGCCGCGTGTTGCCGCTCGCGGGTACAGGGGCGAGAATTGTCGCATGCTTCCTGTCTCGCGCCGATGGCTCTTCGCGCTCCTGCCCATTGCGGTCGCATGCGGCCGCGGCGCGGCGCCGGCGGCGAACACGACGAATGCGGCAGACACGCTGCTCCTGCCGGCGCCGGCGGAGTCGTCGTTGGGCAACGACCCTGTCTCGCGCTCGATCCGACGCGGCCTGGCCCTGGTGAGCGCCACGCGCGACTCGCTGCCGACGCACGTCGGCGCCGACGTACGGTGCGTCTCGTGCCATCTCGACAGCGGGCGACGCGCCTTTGCGATGCCATGGGTCGGCGCGTACGGTCGTTTTCCCCAGTACCGGTCGCGATCGGGGCGAGTCATTCGCCTCGAGGAGCGCATCAACGACTGCATCCGCCGCAGTCTCAACGGCACGGCCCTCCCCGTGGAGGGCGACGACATGCGCGACATCGTGTCGTACATCTCCTGGCTGTCTCGCGGCACGGTGGCGGGCGCGCGGCTCCGTGGCACCGGCATTGACTCGCTGGTACCGCTCGCGCCCGACACCACCCGCGGCCGTCTGGCATACGGGCAGCAGTGTGCGCGATGCCATGGGCCCGATGGCGAGGGGATGCTCCGTCGCGGGCTCGTCAACGCGGGGCCGCCGCTCTGGGGGGAACGCTCATTCAACATCGGGTCCGGCATGGCGCGCGTTCGCGTGATGGCCGCCTTCGTGCACCGTCACATGCCGATTGACCTGCCGGGAACCGTCTCGACGCAGACCGCCTTCGACGTGGCGGCGTTCATCGGGTCGCGTCCGCGCCCGGACTTTCCGGGCAAGGAACTGGACTGGCCGAACGGCGATGCGCCGGTGGATGGGGCGTATCTGACGAGGGGCAGGGTGCGGTGACGGAGCGGGCAACAGGCAGACGGCAGATGGCGGACGGCAGACGGCGGACGGAACAAGCGGTCTGGTATCAGCGCGGCCGCTTTGCCAGATTGCACTTTCACGATTTCTCGTCCCGGGGACCAGGTCGATGATTCCGCAAGCGATTCAAGCAGGACTTCTGCAGCGCGCACGACGCGCAGGGCGTGGTCTGGCGTTGGGGTGCGCGCTCGCACTGGCGGCGGCGTGCGGAGGTGCAGACAAGGGCGCGCCCGCCGCGGCGACGGCGGTTGTTCCCGATACGATCCTTCCCGTACCCGCGGAGTCGCTGCTGACGCAGGACTCGGCGTCGCGTTCCATCCAGCGCGGCATGGCGCTGCTGCTCTCGACGCGTGACTCGCTGCCGTCGCACGTGGGCAATGAACTCCACTGCACGTCGTGCCACCTGGACAAGGGGCGCAAGCCGTTCGCCAATCCGCTCGTGGGCGTGACGAACCGCTATCCGGCGTACTGGGCACGCACCGGCACCGAGGTTACGGTGGAGGACCGCGTCAACGATTGCTTCCGCCGCAGCCTGAATGGCAAGCCGCTGCGGGCGGGGAGCGCCGACATGCGCGACATCGTGGCCTACCTGACCTGGCTTTCGAGCGAGATGCCGAAGGGCCCGCACGCGGGGCTCGGCGTTGATTCGATTCCACCGCTCGAGCCCGATACGGTGCGCGGCAAGACGCAGTTCGCGATGTACTGCTCGCGCTGCCACGGGGCCGACGGCCAGAGCGGAAAAAACCTCGGGATCGCGCGCTTCGGTCCACCGCTCTGGGGCCCGCAGTCGTTCAGCATCGGCTCCGGCATGTCGCGCCTGCGTATCGTCGCGGCGTTCGTGCACCACCACATGCCATTTGACGCGCCGGGTTTCGTGGCCGACTCGATTTCCTATGACGTTGCCGGCTTCCTGCTGTCGCGGCCGCGCCCCGATTTCCCCGGCAAGGAACTCGACTGGCCCAAGGGCAATGAACCGCCGGACCTGGCGTACCGGACGAAGGCGAGGAAATAGAAAGACAACAGAGAGAAAACAGAATGACAACAGTGAGACAGCAGACCGGGTGGATTTCCGGAGCAAGGCGCCCTTCCTCTGTCGTCTCTCTGTTGTCTCTCTGTTGTTTCTCTGTTGTCTCTCTGCTTCCCCGCCTATGTTTAGCAGATGACTTCAAAGCCTCCGTCCGGTTCGCGTCGCCGATCCCGCGGCCGTAAGGGGGGCGGCGCGTACGCTCCCACGCCCAAGGTCACGCTGACCTCGGTACCGACGGGACGCGCCGCGTACACCGACACGCGCGAGTGGCTGCTGCACGAGCACGGGCCCATTTGCGCGTACTGCGAGAGCGTCGTCCCCGCGCGCTCGATCACGCTCGATCACGTCACGCCGCGGCGCGGCCAGACCGCGTACGACCGGCGCGACAACCTCGTGCTCTGCTGCAAGGCGTGCAACGCGGCCAAGAAGGACAAACCGATCCTTGCCTTCCTCCTCGGCAACAAGAAGCGCGTCATCGCGCTCTACAAGTACGGGCAGCACCTGAGCCATCAGCTGGTCGAGATGGTCAAGGACCTGCTGCCGCCCGACGAGCGTCCGCCGCTGCCGACGGTGCCGCACGCGAAGCGGCTGCGCCGCAAGACGGCGGCCGAGATCTTCGGCAACCACGGCCACGAAGCATCCCCGTACCTGGATGACGTGCCGGCGACGCCGCCACGGCACGCGTCGCCTGCGGCGCATGCCGCGCCCGTCGTTGCGGCGCCGGCGCCAACTGCTCCGGCCTCGGCCGCCAAGAAGAAGCGCAGCCGCGGCGGACGCGGCCGGCGGCCCCAGCATTAGTCGCCCCGCGCCGCAGGAAGTACGTCTTCGGTGCGATGGTTCGCTGCGAGCCTGAGGGCTACTCATTCGGGAGCAGTATTCTCCCGAATCCCGGAGGGGTTCTCATGTCTCGCGCCCAGCTCTTCAGTGCGGCCGTCGCCGCCGTCCTTCTCGCCTCGCCGCTCGCGGCGCAGAGCGTGCTCGACCAGTCGCCGTCGTTCCTTGCCGCGCCTTCGGCGCTCCAGGCCCCCGCGGTGACCGTCCCGGCGCCCGCCGTCACTCCCGCGCTGGCCTCGGCGCAGGCCGATGCCGCCGTGGGCGTGCGCGCGGTCGCCATGACGTCCCCGTTCGCTCCGGCCCCCACGCCGCGCGCGTACGGTCGCAGCCCGGCGCTCATGATTGTCGGCGGCGCGATGCTGCTGGTCGGCGCGGTCATCGGCGGCGATGAGGGCACCATCGTGATGCTCGGCGGAGGCGGCCTCGGCCTGCTGGGTCTCTGGTACTACCTGCGCTAGTCACACGGCAGGGACAAGGGGCGCCGCGCTTCCATGAGCGCGGCGCCCCTTTCGTGCGCGTCACGTGCGGCTACAGCGCTACCGGTGGCAGCTCGACGATCTCGAGCCAGTAGCGGCCAAGGACGTTCATCGCGGCCACGAGTCCGGTGAACGTCACGGGCTTCGTGATGTACGAGTTCACGCCCATCTGGTAGCTGCGGGCGATGTCCAGGCTGAGCGCCGACGTGGAGAGGACCACGATCGGGATGTCATTCAGCGTCGCGTCGCCCTTGATCACGTGGAGCGCCTCCCGCCCGTCCATCTTCGGCATGTTGAGGTCGAGCAGGATCAGCCCCGGACGCGGTGCCAGCCCGTTCTCTCCGGCGTACTCGCCGCGCTGATAGAGGTAGTCGAGCAGCTGCGTTCCGTCCTTCACGAAGCGGAGCTCATTGGCGATGTGCGCCTCTTCCAGCGCCTGGCGCGTGAGCGTGCAGTCGTCTTCGTCGTCGTCGGCGATGAGGATCGTAATCGGGATCTTGTGGCGATGCGGCGTCATGACACGAATCCTGGAACTTGCTGCGAGACGGGCAGGGTCACCGTGAATGTCGCACCCTGGCCGGCACTGCCCACCGCGGCAATCGTGCCGCGATGTCGTTCGACGATCTTCCGGCAGATCGCAAGGCCAATCCCGGAACCGGCGTATTCAGCCCGGCCGTGCAACCGCTCGAACATCCGGAAGATCCGGTCGGCGTGGTCCTGATGAAAGCCGATGCCGTTGTCGGCCACCGTGATGGCGAAGTATCGCTCATCGGCACGCGCCGCGCTGAGGCGCACCAGGGAGGGGACGTCCGGGCGGCGGTACTTGATGGCATTGCCGAGCAGGTTCTGGAAGAGCTGGCGCATCTGCAGGGCGTCGGCGTCGATGACGGGAAGGGCGCCCACCTCGATGCGGGCTCCGGCTTCGGCCACCGCGGTTTCGAGGTCGGCGAGGACGTCCCGCGCGACGCCGGAGAGGTCCGTGGGGGTGAAGGTCTGGACATGCGTGGAGACCTGCGAGTACTTCAGCAAGTCGTTGATAAGCGTTCGCATCCGCAAGGCCGCGCCCATCATGCGCGCGAGATGCTCCTTGGCCGCGCCGTCGAGCGCTGGCCCGGCGGCGAGCTCCAGGCGTTCGCCGAACGAGAGGATCTTGCGGAGCGGCTCCTGAAGGTCGTGCGAAGCCACGGAGGCGAACTCGTTGAGCGCGGCATTGGAGCGCTCGAGCTCGTGCCGCTGCTCCATCAGCCGCCACTCGTTGACCCGGCGCACCGTGACATCCTCAATGGCGATGAGGATGACCCGCGGCATCTCCACCCCCTGGCGCACGACGCGGGCATTGAGGCGCATGATCCGGCGTCCAATGACGGGGAAGACGTGGTCCACGTCGAAGTCATTGACGGTGGGGGCCAGGGCCAGCTTGTCGCGCAGCAGTTCGCGGAGCGCGGGGATGTCCCACTGGCCGTCGCCGAGGGAGAAGAGACTGCGCCCGATGGTGTCGGCGGGTTCTACGGCAAAGGACTTGAAGAAGGCGCGATTGGCCTGCATGACGAGGAAGGCGGCGTCCGCCACGATCAGTGGCTCGCGCACCGTGTCCATGATGTCGAGCAGCAGCTGCTCGGCGGCGGGGATGTCGGCCGCCGGGGTGCCCGGCGGCAGCCAGCTGAAGGTCCTGAGAGGTGACACGGCCGTTCTTCCGCGTTGGGGATTCCGAACTATCCGGGGGCTGGCAAAGCCAGACGTGTTCCCGGTTCCGCACAGCGAGCCGTAAGGGGAATCGTGGCGTGCATGGCGGTGCGCTTGAACCGACCGGCGGGAAACGGCCGATCGCTTCTATAAGAGGACGGTAGGCCAGAGAGCCCGCTCGCCGCAATCGCCTAAACGGGGTAGGCCTCCCTCCCGCGAAGGGTGCATTGCGTTTCCGGGGCGGCCGCCCGAAGTTCAATATTGAATGGGTTGTGCCGTCCCCACCTTTGCCGAGCGCCATGGTTCCCGGTCCTTCCATCATTGTCGCCATCATCGACGACAATCGCTTGGTGCGCGAAGCCCTCGCGTCGCTCCTCGGCCGCCTGCCGGACTTCAAGGTCGTGGCGGCCGCGACGGCGTCTCCCGCCTTCCTCGCGGAGGCGACGCCGCACGTCGTGCTCCTCGACGTTGGCCTCGGTGACGAGGATTCGCTCAAGGTGGCCTCGGCCATTCGGGAGGCAGCGCCGGCGACCAGGGTCGTCGTGATGGATCTGATTCCGGTGAACGGGGAGATCATCGAGTTCGTGAATGCCGGCGTGTGCGGCTTCGTGCTCAAGGACGCCACATTCGAGGAGTTCGTGGCCACGATCCGCGCGGTCGCGGCCGGCGAGAAGGTGCTGCCGCCGCGCCTCACGGAGTCGCTCTTCTCGCAGATCGCGGAGGAAGTGGACCATCGGGGCCGCGCGCACGTGCTGGAGGACGTCCGCATGACGCGGCGCGAACGCGAAGTGATCGAGTTGATCGGCGAGGGGCTGAGCAACAAGGAGATCGCCCAGCGGCTCAACATCGCGACGCATACCGTCAAGAGTCACGTGCGCAACGTCATGGAAAAACTGGCGCTGCACACCCGCCTGCAGATCGCGGCCTACTCGCATCGGGCGCAGAGCTAGCGTCACCCACCCCCAATCGGCGTAGCACCCCTTTCACCCCTTCGTGCGATGGGGGCGTGCCGTTGTGTCCCGTAAGGTACGGGGACACCACTCACGGGAGCACTCGCATGAAGAGGGGCCATGGCCGGATCGGCGACGCGGCGGCGCTCGCCAGGCAGAAGTCGAACGCGATGATCGAAGCGACCGCCGAACTGGCGGAGACGGCGGTGGTGAGGACGGCCGACGGGATGCATCGCGCCGGCGACGCCCTCAACGACGCGAGCGAGCGGCTGGCCAAGTCGGCCGCCAAGTCGCTGCGTGCCGACACGCGACCGCTCAAGCTGGTGGACTGACCATGCGACCACTCACCCTGATGGTGATGGCGCTGGGATTGACGCCACTGATCCTCGGCGCACAGGAAGGCGGCTTCGGCGTGAAGGGCGGTCTCTCGTACGGCAACGTGTCAAATGGCGGCGCCCTGCCGGGATCGGTGACGCAGCGCTCCGGTTTCGCCGTCGGCGTGAGCGCGGTGAGCGGCGGTCCCATCGGGTTCGGCATCGAGGCCCTCTACGCCCAGCGCGGCGTGACGAGCAGCGTAGAGGCCGACCGTTGGCACCTCGACTATCTGGACTTCCCGGTGTATCTGCGCCTTGCCGTGCCGAATAGCGTGGTGACGCCGTTTGCGTACGCCGGGCCGCAGGCTTCCTTTGAGCTCAAGTGCGGCGCGGGAAGTCTCAACTGCCCGGACACCGGTCGCCCCAAGGCGATCTTCGCCGGTGTCATTGGTGCCGGCCTGCGCCTGAGCCAGATGTATGGCCTGTCCATCGAAGGCCGGTACATCTATGGCCTGACGGACCTCAAGCTGAGCACCATCTCGTCGTCGGAGAGTTACCAGACGCGTTCATTCCTGCTCCTCGCTGGTATCGCCTTCTAGCACTGCCAGCCGGTAGAGCACCGCATCCCCCTTCGGCGCCCGAACGCCGGCGGGGGATGTGTCGTGTCGGGCCGGGCAAGCGTTACGCCACGCTACGCCAAGCGGCCTACGCCCTCTTTCATCCGTTCGTGCGATGGGTTGGGGGTCCGGCGGCCGGTACCCTCCAGCATGGGCCAAAGGTTCATGCGAACCGTTGTGCCCGTCGTGCCGCTTCAGGTCACCTGAGCGGCGCGGTCCCCACAATCCTCACAAGCTGGACGGAGCGAAGATGAAGCGATCACTACTGGTGGGTGCCATGGTGCTGGGTCTCGCGGCCTGCGGGAGCGGTGCCGCGAAGGATGCGCCTCCGGGCGGAGCTGACGAGTCCGCCGGAACGGCGCGCACGGCGGCGAGACGATCGCTGGATGCCGGCTCGCGCGTGAGTGCCACGCTGCAGACGGCGCTGCATTCGCGCACGAACAAGGCGGGCGAGACGGTGCGGGCCGTCGTGAGCGCGAACGTCACGGATTCCCGCGGCCGCGTGGTCATTCCGGCGGGCTCGAACGTGCTGCTTTCCATCGTGCAGCTCGAGCCGGGCAGCGAGCAGATCCGTCCCGAGGGACGCCTCGTGCTCGCGGTGAAGTCGGTTGAAATCGACGGCGTGACGCATCCGATCTCCGGAACGCTCGCGCCCATCGCGCACCACTTCGAGGGACGCGGCATCACCAAGGACGAGGCGGCGCGCATCGGCGCGGGCACGGCGGTCGGCGCGGTGGCCGGCCAGGTCATCGGCAAGAACACCAAGAGCACGGTGATCGGCGGCGCGATCGGTGCCGTGGCGGGCACGGCGGTCGCGGTGCGGTATGCGTACCGCGATGTCGTCGTCTCGGCCGGCACGCCGATCAGCTTCACGCTCGCCAACACACTGACACTCGCTGCGAGATAGGGGCACTCGCCCCATGCTCGCACTCACGCAGGCTGCAGGAGGAGTTGCTATGACGCATAACCTGAAGGACCGCATTCGCGGGACGCTGACGCCTATTCGACGGAACGCGCGTGCGTTCATCGCCGCGGTGCTCGTCGTGGCAGTTGCCGCGGCGTGCGACGTGCACGGGATCTCCGAGCCCGGCACGCTGGTCAGCATCACCGTGACGCCCAACGCGACCCTGACCGTCGGCGGCACGCAGCAGATGGTGGCCGTCGGCTACGATGCCGAAGGGCGCGCCATCGCCATCACGCCGACCTGGTCCATCGCCGCTGGCGGTGGCACCGTGGCCGCTACCGGCAGGTTCACCGCCGGGGCGGTCGCCGGGCTCTTCACCAACACGGTGGTTGCATCGGTCGGCTCCGTCACCGGAACGGCGACGATCACGGTCATCGCAGGGCCGGTGGCGACGATCGTTGTCGTCCCGAACCCGGTGACGCTTGCGGTCACGGCGACCCAGCAGTTCACGGCCGTCGGCAAGGACGCCTCGGGGAACATCGTCACGATCACTCCGACGTGGTCGGTGGTCGCGAGCGGTGGCACCATTGACCAGGCCGGCAATTTCAAGGCCGGCAACACGCCAGGCACCTACACCAACACGGTGCAGGCGTCGCAGAACACCATTCGCGGCTTCGCGACGGTGACCGTGACCACTGGGCCGCTGGCTTCGATCTCCATCACGCCAAACCCCGACACGCTGATTGGCGGCGCGCAGCGGCAGTTTGTCGCCACCGGCAAGGACGCCGGCGGCAATACCGTTGTCATGTCCGCGAGCTGGTCAGTCGTGGCAGGCGGCGGCGCCATTGACGGCGGCGGACTCTTTACCGCCGGCGCAGTGCTCGGCACGTTCGCCAATACGGTCAGGGCGACGAGTGGGACGCTGTCTGCCACGGCCACCGTGGTCGTGAAGGCAGGACCGCTGGCGACCATCATCGTGACGCCAACCCCGGCCACCATGACCGTGAATGCCACGCAGCAGTTCACGGCGGTCGGCCGTGACATTGCCGGCAACCCGGTCGTGATCGTGCCCACCTGGAGCGTCGTCGCGCTGGGCGGCACCATCAATGCCACAGGCGGCCTCTTCACCGCGGGCACCGTGTCGGGGACCTTCACGAATACGGTTCGCGCAAGCAGCGGAACGCTGTCCGGCTTCGCCACGGTCATCATCACCACTGGTCCGTTGGCGACCATCACCGTGACGCCCAATCCGGTCACGATGCCGGCTGGCTCGACGCAGCAGTTCGTCGCGGTCGGGCGTGATGCCAACAACAACGTCTTCGTGATGTCCCCCACGTGGTCCGTGGTGAACAGCGGAGGCACCGTCAACAGCAGCGGCCTGTTCACGGCCGGCGCTGCCGCGGGTACGTTTGCGAACACGGTCCAGGCAACGAGTGGCGCGATCTTTGGCACGGCGACCGTGACGGTCACCGTGTTGCCGCCGCCACCGCCTGCCGCCGGCTACCTGGCAAACGGCATCATGGCCGGCCAGTCGGTCACCTGCATCACCGGTGGCATCGTCAACGCCAACGTCAGCATCAGCCCTGGGAACACGATCACGGGGTTCGGCCCGTGCGTGATCACCGGCGTGCAGAATCTCGGCAACGCGGTCGCATTGGCCCAGCAGATCGAGCTCACCACCGCGTACAACAACCTCGCAGGCCTGCCCTGCCCACCGGCCAACGCCATTGTCGCGGATCTTGGCGGCACGACGAAGCCGGCCGGGGTGTACTGCACCGCCAGCGGCATTGGCGTCACGGGGACGCTGACGCTCAATGGCGGTGGCGACCCGAACGCGACGTTCGTCTTCCAGGCCGGCACCTCACTGGTCACGGCAGGTAACATCGTCCTGATCGGCGGCGCGCAGGCCAAGAACGTGTACTGGCAGGTCGGGACGTCGGCGACGCTGGGCACCGCCTCGCAGTGGCAGGGCAACATCCTGGCCCTGACGAGCATCACCCTCGTGGACAACGCCACCCTCCTTGGCCGTGCACTGGCGCGGAACGGGTCGGTCACGCTGGGCACGAACAACGTCATCACGCTGCCATAACGCTGGCGCGCGCTGGGGCCGGACGTCCGTCCGGTCCCAGCGGCGCGGCAGACTACTCGGAGATTCCAGATGTCACTCAGAACACTTACGATGGCTTGCGCGGCGCTGATGATCGCCGTGCCGGCGGCCGCGCAGCAGCGCGGCACGATCGAGTTCGGCGCGTTCGGCAGCGCTGGCCGGTTTGACAAGGCCCTGACGCTCGACCAGGGGTTTGGCGCGGGCGGGCGCATCGGCGCCTTCCTGACGCCGCGCACGTCGGTGGAGTTCGAGATGAGCGAAATGCGGGCCACGCGCACGCTGGGCCTGCGCGACGTCAACGTCGGCATCCTGCAGGCGCGCCTGACGCAGATCTTTGCCCGCACGGGCGGGCTGTCGCTGATGATCGGCGCCGGCGCCGGAACCAGCACGGAAACGAACTTCATGCACACCTATGGCGTCAATGCCATGGTGGGCGGCAAGATCCGCATCGGCAGGAGCGCCGCATTCCGAGCCGACTTCATCAACGACTGGCTCGCCAACGAGGACTGGAAGTCGTATCAGCGCGTGCAAATGGGGCTCATTATCTATCGCAAGCCGAGCCACGAGACGCGTATCGTGAAGGTCGAGGCGCCGATGATGATGCACAGCGACTCGGTGAGCGCCGAGGAGCAGGCCCGACTTCGCCGTGCCGAGGCGGCCTACCTGGCGCTGCGTGACTCGCTGAACCAGCTGCGTGCTGTCGTTGCCGCGGCTCCGTCCTCGGTTGCGGCGCTGGCCACGATGGAAGAGAAGATCCACTTCGACACGGACAAGTCGATCCTGACCGCCGAGGCGCAGGCCATCCTGGACTCGAAGGTCCTGGTGTTCGCCGCCAATCCCGACATGCGAATCGTGATCGTGGGTGCCGCCGATGAGCGTGCCCCCGACGCGTACAACATGCTGCTGGGCCAGCGCCGCTCGGACGCGGCCAAGGCCTACCTGGTGGCGAAGGGCATTGATCCGGTGCGCATCGAGGTGTCGACCGTAGGCGAACGTCAGCCCACCGCGGCCGGCGTGACGCCGGAAGCGCAGGCGCTGAACCGCCGGGCCGAGTTCCGGCTGCTCATCTCGTCTGCCTACCTCGTGAAGCCGAAACCGTAATCCGGGCGGGTGGGCTGGTCGCCAGCCCACCCACTGGCGGCTGGCCGGAGGCGGACAACCGCCTCCGGCTGGCAGCGGAATCGGCACGGGACAGGGAGACCCCATGCGACCGAGCAAGTATTCCGACGACCAGATCCGGCAGGCGATCGAGCGCGTCGCGAACGGCGTGCCGCTCGTCGCGATGTGCCGGACGATGGAAGTCACACAGACGACGTTCTACCGATGGCGCAGGAAGTACGGCGACGGCGGCGCGACGGGACCGAATGAACTGCGGACACTTCGCGACGAGAATCACCGCTTGAAACAGCTCGTGGCCGATCTCTACCTCGAGCAGCAGGTCCTGCAGGCAACCGTGGGCAAACTCACACAGGCCGACCGCCGCGCGCGGGGCTGAGGAGCGACACCGATGCTGATGACGGTACTGATGGTCCTGGTCGTTCTCTGGCTCCTGGGAATGGTCACGTCGTACACGATGGGCGGCCTGATTCACATCCTGCTGGTCGTCGCCGTCGTGGTGGTCCTCGTCCGCGTCATTCAGGGACGCAGGCCCTTTTAGCCGGAACGAGCCATGAATCCACTCAAGGGCCTGGCGATCGTGCTGATCGCCGTCGGCGCGGTCGGGTTGGCGTACGGGGGCTTCAGCTACACGAAGTCCACGAGCACGGCGCAGCTCGGACCGCTCGAATTGCAGGTGAACGAGAAGCAGCACGTGAACATCCCCATCTGGGCGGGCGTGGCCGCAATCGTGGTCGGCGCCGGCATCCTGCTGGTGCCTGTTCGCAAGTAGCACTTCGGTGCGCCGGTGCGCAGTGACGCGCCGGCGCCCTTCACGTCTTCCACGAGGCACACATGCTGTATCAAAGGATGGGGTCCGGGGCGCGCACCAGCCGCGCCGTCGTTGCTTTCACGCTGCTGGCACTGGGTGTGTCCGCCTGCGCGTCGTTCGGCAAGAAGGAAGAGGGCGTGCTCGTCGGGGCAGGGGTGGGCGGCGCCGTCGGCGCCGTGATCGGCAACCAGACGGGCTCCACGGCGCGCGGCGCGATCATCGGGGCCGCGGTCGGTGGAATCGCTGGCGGCATCATCGGCCACCAGATGGACCAGCAGGCGAAGGAGATCCAGCAGAACATCCCGGGGGCGACCGTCCAGCGCGTCGGCGAAGGCATCGCGGTGACGTTCGCGTCGAGCATGCTGTACGACTTCGATTCCGACGTCGTACTCTCCGCCGCGGCGACGAACCTGCGCAACCTCGCCGCGAGCCTTGGCAAGTACCCGAATACCGACATCCTGATCGTCGGCCACACCGATGCAACGGGCAGCGCTGACTACAACCAGGGGCTGTCGCAGCGTCGCGCGACCTCGGCCGCGAATTATCTGATCGCGCAGGGTGTCGCCTCGACGCGCGTGCGCACCGCGGGACGCGGCGAGATGGAGCCCATCGCCACGAACGACACGGAACTCGGACGGCAGACCAACCGCCGCGTTGAGATCGCCATTGTCGCGAACGAAGCGACGCGCAAGGCCCCAGGCAACTGAACCACCTCTCACTCTTCCAAGGGAACCTCACGATGAAACGACAACTCACCTGGATGGCCGCGGGGCTGCTGCTCGCCGTGCCGACACTCGGCGCGCAACAGAAGGTCGCCGCGGAACTGGGGATCTTCGCGCAGTACTCCAAGTACGATGCGTTTACCCACCTGAAGGACGGACTCGGGGCCGGCGCTCGCCTGGGCTTCTATCCCTTCAAGAACTTCGGCCTCGAGTATGAAGCCGACATGACCAAGACCAGCAGCTCGCTGCTGGGCGACCTGACGGCGTGGAACAACCGCATTGACGGCATCTTCTACTTCCCGATGAGCCCGAAGCTGAAGCTGCTCGTGGGCGGCGGATGGACCGGCACGCGGTACTACTCGGACACGACGCTGAACGAGTTCGATTCCGGCGGCAATGCCGTGATCGGATTCAAGTACTGCTTCAGCGACAAGTGGGCGATGCGCACCGACGTCAACGCCGACTTCAAGGACCCGTCGGACCAGACGCTGTCGGGCGAGCGCACCCGCACGTACAACGTGCGCCTCGGCTTCAGCCGCTTCCTCGGCAGCCAGGGGAGCAATAGCCCGTGCTACATCGCACCGCCGCCGCCGCCCGCTCCGGTCTATGTCGCACCGGTCCCGGCTCCGGCCCCGCAGCCGCCGCCCCCGATGCCGCCGACGCCGGTCGTGCAGGAGACGCCGCAGCAGCAGCCGGCTCCGCCGCCCAAGCCCGCTCCGACGCGTCGTGAGCTGTTGACGCTGCGTGGCAATGCGTTCGAGTTCGACAAGTCGAGCCTCACCGCGGGCGCCAGGGATACCCTGCAGACGGTGGTTACGACACTGAAGAACTTCCCGGATGCGAAGATCGAGATCCAGGGGCACACGGATTGGATCGGCTCCGAGAAGTACAACCAGGCGCTGTCCGAGCGTCGGGCGAACTCGGTTCGGGAGTACCTCGTCTCGCAGGGCATCGCCGCGGGGCGGATCACGACCATCGGCTACGGCGAAAGCCAGCCGGTTGCCACGAACGAGACAGCCGCCGGACGCGCGCTGAACCGCCGCGTGGTGATCATCGAAGTGCCGTAGCCTCGTGTTCCCGTGTTGTGGTGTATTTCATCACAGAGGCACGGAGGAGCGCAGAGGAGCACGGAGGAACTGGTTGTGAGCGGGGGCTCGGCGGAGAGACACTCCCGCCGAGCCCCCTCTCGTATGGCAACTGCTGAGTGTCTCGAGCTGAGCTGGGAGGGGAAGGCGTGCACCCCTCCCCCTCCCCCTCCTCTACCACTTCATCAGGCTAGCCGGCACCGCGCCCGTGCGGACGCGCGCGACGTCGTTCGGTTCCTTCCACAGCAGCCGCGTGCGGTCGGTCGAACTGACCCGGATCTCGAAGCGTGAATCGCCCGGGGCCGCGTTCAGGGCAAACGCGACATCGGCGCGGAACGTGCGCTTGCCGCCGGGCGACGCGCTGAACAGGGAGATCCCGGCGGCGGCGCGAATCGGTGTCGTCCGGCCGAACGGCACGTCACCAGCCAACAGCCGGCCGGCCGTGAGGAAGACGCCGACGGCAGCGTCCGCACGTGAACCGAAGGTGCGAAGGAGGTGTCGTTCCTCCACCCGCGCCACGATGCGCTGGCTTCCCGCGTCACTGCTGCCGCCAAAGCCCGGCAGGCCACCCTCGGCGTCACTGAAGGTCAGCTGCGCCGGAAAGACGAGACGCTGCAGGCCGGAGAAGTCGACGCTGGCCAGGTGCGTGTGCACGCCGGCGAGATTGCGGTACCACGACAGTCGGCCGCTCACCACCACCCCGTCCCAGCGGTGCGTGCGCCTGATCCCTCGCGCTTCGGCGAGCGCGCGGGCCATGAAGAAGGACGCCGGGCCGCCGATGCCCGCGTAGAGGTCGCCGGCGAGGAACACGTCCCCCTCGTGCGCGGGCGTGAAGACACTCGAGCCGGCCAGCAGGTTGACCTGGACGCCGACACCCATGTCCTGCTCGGCAGTCAGGGCGTCGAAACCGTTCACGGTGACGAATCGCAGCGCGCGCAGTCCGCCGATGGCGGCGATGCGGGTGGTGGCGAACGCCGGAAACAGGTAGGGATTGTCCGGCCCCTCCACGAGCCCGGAGTCGCTGACGATCACGAAGCCCGGCGAGGTGCGCACGTCCTCGCCCAGCAGGGCGCCTCCGACGAGTGCCACTGTGCCGCGGCCGCCGGTGCGACGCAGGCGCGTCACCCAGCCGATGTCATACGACGTGCGGCGAACGTAGAGCGAGACGTCATCGCCGATGGAGCGTCGGAGTCCGGTGTAGCCGCTGGTCAGGCCGAGGCTGGCGTGGAAGGCGCGTCGCTGCAGGTCGGTGAGGTAAGGCCACGAGACCTCGAGTCGCACCACCTGTCCGTCCACCGCGCGGCGCTGCGCCTCGAGCGCCACGAAGGCCGGCCATCCGAACAGGCCGTACTGCGCCACGTCCATGCCGTAGCCGCTGCGGTAGGCGAAGCCGCGCTCGCCGTGCACCGACAGCGCGAGGCCACGTCCCTGATAGTCCTGCGTTCCAAGCATGAGCGACGACAGGGTGCCGCGGTTCACGCCGACCCCGCCCATGAGGCGCATTTCGTCCACGACGTCCACGGTGAGGCGGACCTGTCGCGGGGCGACCCGCACGGCGCGCACGGCGGCAAAGGCGATGAATGGCTGCGCGCGCAGCAGGCGCTCCGATTCCCGGCGGTCCCGCTCGGTGCAGATACCGCCCACGGCGAGTCGGAGGTAGGCCGTGATGACCCTGGGTCTCGTGGGCACGTGCGGCGCATGCAGTATGCGCGCGGTCAGGGCACGCGCGTCACGCACAAGGCCGGTGGCCGCGGCCGTCCGCGATCGGATGTCGATGCCCATGACCGTATCGCCGTCGCAGGCCACGAAGGGCGACTCACGGATGGTGCGCGTTGCCGGTGGCGCCTGGCTTCCCGGTGCGGACGGGGGCTTCACCGGAGCGCCCTGCGCCGCCGCGTCATGCGACGCGGCGGCGACTGCCGCTCCCACGGCGAGCAGGGCCACGGCACCCGAGGCCACGGTCACGAGTCGCGCGCGCCACCGACGCATGGGCATTACTCCGTCGTGACGCCGTCGAACCGCCCGGCGTCCGCGTCCGCGTCCGCCCGCATCGTGTGCACGACACCGTCAGGATGATGCGGCGTGCAGACGGTGGACAACCGCAGCGGCACCGCGCCGGTGTTGATGATGTTGTGGTTCGCACCGGCGGGGACGACCATCACGTAACCGGCACGGATTGCGGTGTGCACGCCATTCAACACCGCGATGCCGGTCCCGGCCTCGACCCGGTAGCACCGGTCGCGATCATGCACCTCGGCGCCGATCTCCTCGTCGGTCTTGAGCGCCATGACGAGGAGCTGGCAATGCCGGGCGGTATAGAGCACACGCCGGAAGTCGGAGTTCGTGACGGCCAGGTTCTTGAGGTTCTGGACAAACCCTTTCATGACCACTCCTCGGGCGGCGAAGAGGCAGACGCGGGTCGCTCCCTCGTGCGAACGGGACCGCACAAGGGAGCGTAACACCGGGATCGGCGATGGCGTTACCAAGACGCCATGCCTTGCCTGGTGTGTCCTACGACTTCGGCGTCGGTGCCATCAATGCGTCAACGAACGTGAAGTACGACAGCGCGCCGGCGCCGGTGACCACGATCGTGGTGGACGTGCCGCGCTTGAGGTCAAGCTTCGGGACGGTGAGCAGCACCTTGGATTCGCCCTTGGCCCGGAACTGCAGCGTGACCAAGGCAGGGGCGACGTCGGCGTAGCCCGCCTCATTCTTGAAACTGACGCCGGAGAACAGGGCCTGCGTGGCGCCCACGACGCTGATGTCAAACTCGGGCGCGCCCGGTGCGGCGTGGAAGACGCGGAGACGGGCTTTGCCGCTGTCCGGGATCACGTCGTCCTTCACCACGCGGAGCGAGCTCTTGGAGACATCCTCGGAAACGAGGAAGGCGCTGTAGCGGCCGCCGTCCTTCAGCGTGCGGTCCTTCTCGGCGATGGCGATGCCTTCGGTGTTCCCGGCGACGAAGACGGCGAAGTCGCCGAGGTTGTTGGAGACCTCGCGATAGTCGGTCACCGAGCCCGGCTTCACATCATTGAAGAGGGGCATCTGGCTGAGTTGCACCGACACGTCGCCGCCGCGTGTGGCGTTGACGATGCGCACCAGCGACTTGCCCTTGGCGGCCATGGAGTCGGCCGGCGACGAGACGTTGGTCTCGCCGTCGCTCGTGGTCTTGATGGGCGAACTGTCCTTCTGGCACGCACCGGTCGCGACGACCGCGGCGGCGAGCAGGAACGTGAACGGCTTGTTCATGATGGGGGGCTCGGAGAAAGTAGATGCAGCGCCGCGCAGGCGACCGCGTTCCGGGTGCGCCCACAACGACGCGACCTGATGAAGGAGGTTACGATCGCCAGGGAAACGCCACCATAGCACGATCGGGTGATTCGAGAGGTACGCCCGGAGTGCGACCCTGGACTCAGGAGGCGATGGGCAGGGCGGGGACCAGACGCTCCGCCCGCAGCCGCGCCAGGCCGTCGGCAGTGAGCGGGCGCGAGTACAGGAACCCCTGGATCTGGTCGCATTGGTGCGCGCGCAACCACTCGAGCTGGGACGCCGTTTCGACGCCCTCGGCGATCACCTGCATTCTCAGGCTGCGTGCCATGTCGATGATTGCCACGGCGATGGCCGCGCCATCCGCGCTCGTGGTGAGGTCGCGGATGAAGCTGATGTCGATCTTCAGCGTGTCGATCGGAAAGTGCTTGAGATACGCGAGGCTCGAGTACCCGGTGCCGAAGTCGTCAATCGCGATCGGGACGCCCAGTGCCTTGAGCGCCCGCAACGCCTCGTCCGCCTCGATGCGCTTGGCCATCAGCGTGCTTTCCGTGATCTCGATGCTCAACAACCCCGCGGCGATCCCGCTCTCGCTGATGGCCCGCGCGACCGTCTCCACGAATCCCCGGCTCAGGAACTGGCGGCTCGACACGTTGACCGCCACGCGGATCTCTCCGAGTCCCGCGCGCGCCCACTCGCCCATTTGCCGGCAGGCCGCCTCGATGACCCAGGCGCCCACCGGCACGATCAGTCCGGTCGACTCCAGCGCGGCAACGAAGGTGGCGGGCGGCACAAGCCCATGCTCGGGGCGATTCCAACGGATCAAGGCCTCGGCGCCAGACCATTCGCCGGAGTCGATGCGGACCTTGGGTTGGTAATGCAGCACGAACTCGTTCCGCTCCAGCGCACCGCGCAGCGCGTTCTCCAGGTCGAGCGTCTCCCTGGCGCGGTCGTTCAGATCGGCCGAATAGAAACGGGCGGCGTCTCCACCCGAGCGCTTCACCTCATGGAGCGCGCGCTGGGCGCACTGCATGAGGGTGTCGGCGTCCGCGGCATCGACCTGCGACACGGCAATGCCGACGCTCACGGTGACCGTGGCCTCGAACCCCTCGGCGACGAGCGGTGGAATGAACGCCTCCTGCACCCGTCGGGCGAGCTGCGCGGCGCCGTTCGTGTCGTCACGAGCCGTCAGCACGACGAGCCCGAACTCCTCGCCCTCGAGGCGGGCGACCGTATCCGTGGCACCGGCGCACGCGACCAGCCGCTCGCCCACGACGCGCAGGAATGCGCCGCCCGCCGGACGGCCCACCGCATCATTCACGCCCTTGAACCGGTCCACCGCGACGAAGAACACCGACACCTCCCACGGGTGTTCCGCAGGCCGCTCGACGAGCTTGGTCAGGAGTTCGCGGAAGTACTTGCGATTGGGAAGTCCCGTCAGCTGATCGAACCGCTCCAGCAGCTTGGAGTAGTCGCGCGACGCGCGCAGGAGCAGGCGCACCTCCAGCATGTTCTGGATGCGCGTCAGCACCTCCACCTGGTCGAACGGCTTGCTGACGAAGTCCTTGGCGCCCGCCTGCAGCGCGCGCAGCTTGTGGCCCGGCTGGGCCGTCAGCACCAGCACCGGCAGATAGCCTTCGGTCTCGATGCCGCGGAGTTCCTGCATCACCTGGAACCCGTCCATGACCGGCATCAGGAGGTCCAGCAGAATCAGGTCGTAGCGGTGCTCGCGATACAGGCCGACCACGGTGCACGGGTCGGTGGTCGTGCTGACCGCGGTGTAGCCCGCGCCGCGCAGAATGCGCTCGAGCAGCAGCGTGTTCACCGAGGAGTCGTCCACGATGAGGATGCGGGCCTCACGAACCGCCGCAGCGTCAATCATGTCCGTACTCCGCGAGCGGATGGCGGGCTCTTCCGCTCGGCGGCGAGGGCGAGCGCCGCGTCGAGCGTCTCGAGGAACTCGGGGATCCGCACCGGCTTGGTGAGATACCGGTAGAATCCAGCGGCCAGCCCGCGCGCCACGTCCCTCGGCATGGCGTTGGCGCTCAAGGCGATGACGGGGATCTGCGAGGTGGCCGGATCGCGGGCGAGCAGGCGCAGCGCCTCGAGTCCGCTCATCCCGGGCAGGTTGATGTCCATCAGGATCACGTCCGGCCGCTCCGCATGCGCCGTCTCGATGCCGAGCAGGGCATCGCCCGCCTGCAGCATCCGCATGTCGGCGCGTCGCGCGATCACCTGCGCGATCAGCTTGAGGTTCGCCGGGTTGTCTTCCACGTACAGCAGCGTCCGCACCCGCGCGTCGCCCGACGGCAGCGGCGCATCGACGTCGGTGGCGGCCGCGGCGGTCGCGCCAGGGTCACCGTCGACGGCCGGCGTCGCCGGCAACTCGATCCAGAACGCGCTGCCGACGCCGACGGTGCTCTCCACCCCGATGACGCCGTGCATCAACTCAATCAGGCGCTTGCTGACGACCAAGCCGATGCCGGTGCCTTCCTCGCCGCTGTTCTCCCGTCCGAGACGGTTGAACGACTGGAAGAGCTGTCCGGTCTGGTCGTCGGTCAGTCCTTCACCGGTGTCGGTCACCGTCACGCGCACGATGCCTTCGTTCCGCGCGGCGCACGCAACGGACACCGTGCCAGCGGGCCGGTTGTACTTGATCGCATTGGACAGCAGGTTGATGAGCACCTGCTTCAACCGCGTGCGGTCGGCGTGGACAACCAGCGGAGTGCGCATCGTGGGGAACATGGTGGCGATGCCATGCTTGGTCGCCTGCGGGGTCACGATGTCCTGGCACTCCGCCAGGACGTCGCCAAGGGAGACGGGCTCCATGGACGGCGTCAGCCGCCCGGACTCGATGAGGGCGAGGTCGAGGATCTCGTTGATCAGCTCAAGCAGGTACCAGCCCGCCTGGAGAATCTGCTCGATGCTCCCCTGCTGGCTGGCGTTCGGCGCAGGCCGTTCGGACTCCATGAGCTGCGCAAAGCCGATGATCGCGTTGAGCGGTGAGCGCAGCTCGTGGCTCATGCTCGACAGGAAGTCCGATTTGGCGAGATTGGCCTTCTCGGCCACCGACTTGGATTGCTCGAGCTCGATGTGCTGGAGCCGGAGCACCTGGTCCAGCCGCTTGCGCTCCGTCACGTCGCGGGCGGCGGCGAAGACGCCCTGCAGGTTGCGGTCGCGATCATAGAACGTCATCGCATTGAACGACACCATCGTCTCCTTGCCATCCCGCGCGCGCGCCGTCAGCTCGTAGTTGCTCACCTTCTTGGCGCTCAGCGCCAGCCGGATGGCCGCATCGGCCTTCTCCGGATCGGTGAAGTAGTTCCGGAATGGCGCGCCGATCAGTTCGTCGCGGGTGCACCCGGTGAGCACGATCATCTGCTCGTTGACGTCGGTGATGAACCCCGAGGGATCGGTGGCCATGATCGCGTCGATGTTGGATTCAATGAGCGACCGGGTGTAGAACTGCTGATCGCGCACGCGCTGGTCGAGCCGCTTGCGCTCCTCCTCCACCTGCTTGCGCGCGGTGTTGTCGGTGCCGATCAACAGGTACCCGATGATGACGTCGTCGGCGTCGCGCAGCGCCGTGACGGACACGACGGCCGGCAGGCGGCTGCCATCCTTGCAGATGTAGGTCAGCTCATAGATGTCCTCGATGCCACGCGACGCCTTGAACACGAGGGCCTCGAATCCGGGCGCAATCGTCGTGCCGAGCTCCGCGCTGAGCGCGGCCGCGCGCACGATGATGCCCTCGGGATCCGAAATGTCGGCCGGCGTGACCACGTTCATCACCTCGGCGGCCGTATACCCGAGCATGCGCTCGGCGCCGACGTTGAAGATCTGGATCACGCCCCGGGCATCGGTGGCGATGCTCGAGAAATTCGCGCTGTTGAAGATCGCATTCTGCAGCGCTCCGGCCTTGAGCAGCGCGGCCTCGGCGAGCTTGCGCGCCGTGTTGTCCGTGCCGATCAGCAGGTACCCGATGATCACGTCCTCGGCATCACGCAGCGCCGTGACCGACACCACGGCCGGCAGCCGACTCCCGTTCTTGCAGAGGTACGTCAGTTCGTAGATGTCCTCGATGCCGCGGGATGCCTTGAACACGAGGGCCTCAAAGCCCGGCGTGATGGGAGTCCCAAGTTCGAGGCTCAGCGCCTTGGCCCGCGCAACGACCTCGTCAGGGTCGGAGATATCCGCCGGCGTGATTGTGTTCGTCACCTCGGCGGCGGTGTACCCCAGCATGCGCTCGGCGCCGACGTTGAAGATCTGGATGACGCCCTGGGCGTCGGTCGCGATGCTCGAGAAATTGGCGCTGTTGAAAATGGCGGTCTGCAGCGCGCCAGTCGTGAGCAGCGCCTCCGCCTGGAGGGTGGATGCCTGCCCGGCGGCTTCCGCAGCGGTTCCAGAGATGCGAGCGGTCATCGGCCGTCGTCTCCAGCATCTGGCGGATCACGGTCGCGGGAACGAGCGCGCGCTTCGCGGTCGCGGGTGGTCTTTCGTGTGTCGCGGTCATCCGCCGGCGCGTCAGCCGCCGATGTCGTGGTGATGCCGAGCGCCGCGAACGCCCGCTCCGCCGCAACCACGGCCAGCGCCGAGACAAGGCGGTCAATGATGGGATGCGATCTCGACCCGGCGCGCCCGTCGGTGGCCGCCGCGCCGTCCGTGCCGTCGGTTGCCGTCACCGCCGCCGACCGTGGTCGCCGGTCCGTCAGCAGCGCCAGCAGCAGCCCTCCCGCCGCCGCCGCCCCCACGGCGGCCAGCGGCCGCTTGCGCACCTGCCGCCGCCAATCGGTGAGCGCGCGGGCCCGATCCTCGAGCAGGGCGAGGTTGGCGAGCAATTCGGCGCGTTCCGCGGCGATCTCCCGCTCAAGGCGTGCAATGTCCGTGGTCATGCGTCACCTCGTGAGGAGGGCCGCAGCTCCTGCGGCTCCGTCGGTCCTGGTTCCGGAAGCTGGGCCCTGCCGTACAGGTACAGCGCCGCCGCGGCCGCGCCCGGCACCGTGGCGATCACCAGCGCAGCCAGCCAGATGGGGAGCACGATCGCCAGTGCGAACATTGCGCCGAGGAGCACCAAGAGCCCCGCGGCCGCCGCCGCCACCGCCGCGGCCACGAGGTAGACGGAGACCTCGCCGTATTCCTCGAGGCGCGACCGCAGGCCGGCGATCGCCAGCCGCATCTCCGTGCGGGCAATCCGATCGAGATTGCCGCCGATATCGCGCACCACCGCGCTGATGGACGGTGCAGTCATGTGTCAGCGCCCGGGATGGCCTAGTCGCGGCGGAACGCGCGGCCGGCGAAGAAACCGAGGAGCACGGCGCCGAGCAGGGCCTTGCCGGGATGTGCCGTGATGAGCGACTCGATGTCATCCACGATGCGGGCGCCGTCATGCTTGCGCACGTACTTCGCCGTGGCCTTCAGCGAGCCCGCGGTGGCGTGCGCGAGTTCCGCCACGTCGTCGCCGCCCGCCTTGATGCTCGACGCCGCGGCGTCCAGTCCATCGGCGGTTGCGGTGCGCCCCGCACGAAACGCGTCGGACGCCTTGTCCTGCAGGCGGGACGAGGCGTCGGCGAGGTTGTTGGACAGGCTGGCGGTGGACACGGTGTGGCTCCGGGCAGAATGGGCAGGCTGACGGCCGCGTGACTTCTATAGACAGTATGTCCGGGCGGGTTCGCGCCGGGCATCCGGCAAACGGGTGAATCCGGCGGTACGCCGATCGGGCGATACAGCGCCTGGTGATGCGCGGAGGGCGTGAGGCGACATGCGCCTGCGGTTGTTGAGAACGTGCCTCCGCGATAGGATAGGAGTTCTGTGGTCAGCGTCGCGACGGTCCGCTTGCCGGCATGCCACGGCCGTCACGTCGTCCGGCCCGCATCGAGGATCACATCACCCGCATCACGCGTCGGAGCCCACCATGCGCCGTGTCCTGCTGCCGCTCGCCCTCGCGTTTACGTCGACCACCATTGGCGCCCAGGTCGCCCCGCTCACGGTCGGCCCCGTGACGGTGCGGGCAGGGGAGAAGGGATCGGGCTTCCTCGAGGTGCCGGCCGGCCGTGACGCGGGCACACGCATTCCGATCACCGTGATTCGGGGCGCCCGGCCCGGCCCGACGCTCGCGCTCATCGGTGGAACGCATGGCGTGGAGGTGGCGCCAATCCTCGCGCTGCAGCAACTGCGCGCGGTCGTGGACCCGACGCAGCTCACGGGCACGCTGCTCATCGTCCACATCGCCAACATGCCGTCGTACCTCGGGCGCACCATCTACTACAGCCCCATCGATGGCAAGAACCTGAACCGTGTCTACCCGGGCGATGCCAACGGCACGGTATCGCAGCGCATCGCGCACCTCATCACGACGCAGATCATCGACCGCGCCGATTACCTGGTGGACATGCACGCCGGCGACGGCAACGAGTCGCTCCGTCCGTATCTGTACTGGAACAAGCTGGGCGTCGATACCATGGTGGACGAGCGCGCGCGGCAACTGGCGCTCGCCTGGGGCGCGGACCACATCATCATCGACACCACACGCACCAGGGACGTCGCCAACTCCATCTACACGCAGAACACGGCGCACCTGCGTGGCAAGCCGGCCATCACTACCGAGACGGGGGCCATGGGTCTCGCGGAGTCCGAGATGGTGCAGCGCAACCTGGATGGTGCGCTACGCATCCTGCGCCATCTCGGCATGCTCGCCGGCCCCGTGACGCTCACGGCGGCCCCGGTCTGGCTCGGCAAGTACGCAGTGCTTACCAGCCCGGAGACCGGCACGTGGCATCCGCTGGTCGAACGTGCGCACACGGTGGCGAAGGGCGCCGTGATCGGGCGGGTCACCGACTTCTTCGGTGCGGTGATCGCCGAGGTGAAGGCGCCGTTTGATGGCGAGATCATGTACGTGGTCGGCACGCCGGCCATGAGCAAGGGTGAGCCCGTGGCGATGATCGCCACGCGCTGAAGGACCGGCGCGGCCGCGAGGCGCCGACGGGCGTCGCCGGCCGGCGCCGCCTCGCACTGCCTCGCGCCGCCACGCGCCGTCTCGCGCCGCGCGCACAGAGTCCGTAGTTTGCCCCCATGAAACGACGCGACTTTGCCCGTACCCTTGCCGCGACCGCCGCCGCGGCTGCCCTACCGGTCCCACCACTGGGCGCGACGCCCGCGTCCCAGGCGGCGGGGGTGAACGGCGAGCGGCTCAACCGCTGGCTGACCGCCATCGGCGAGTTCGGCAAGACCCCCGCGGGCGGCGTGCACCGCCTCGCCTACAGCGAGGCGGACATCCTCGCGCGCGCCTATACCATGCAACTGATGCGCGAGGCCGGGCTCGAAGTCTCCGTGGATGCGGCGGGCAACATCTTCGGCAAGCGCACCGGGCGCGACGCCGCGGCGAAGCCGATCATCTTCGGGTCGCACGTCGATTCGGTCCCCGACGGCGGCAATTACGACGGCAATGTGGGCACGCTCGCCGCCATCGAGGTGGCGCGCACGCTGGGCGAGCGCGGCACGCAAACGCGGCACCCGCTCTGGGTGGCGTGCTGGCAGAACGAGGAGGGTGGCACGTGGGGAAGCCACCTCGTGACGGCCGAGACGACGCCGGCCCAGCGAGCCACCGTGGCGCGCAGCGGCAAGAGCATCGAAGAGGGAATCCGCCTGCTCGGCGGCGACCCGGCGCGGCTGGCGTCAGCCCGACTGCGCAAGGGTGACGTGCACGGCTACCTGGAACTGCACATCGAGCAGGGCGGCAACCTGGATCGCGAGAAGCTCGACATCGGCGTGGTCGAGGGGATCGTCGGCCTGCGCGAGTGGGACGTGACCATCGAGGGCTTCGCCAATCACGCCGGCACCACGCCGATGGCCGAGCGTCGCGACGCGATGCTCGCCGCCGCTCGGTTCACCGAGATGGTGCACCGGATCGTCACGTCGGAACCGGGGCGCCAGGTCGGCACGGTCGGGCGCATCCAGGCTTTCCCCGGTGCGCCGAACGTCGTGCCGGGGCGCGTGGCATGCACCCTCGAGCTGCGCGACCTCGACGACCGCAAGATCCAGCGCCTCTACGACACTATCGTGGCCGAGGCCAGGACAATCGGGGCGCGCAACGGCACCACGTTTGCGTACCACGAGTTCGTGACGCACGAGTCCGCGCAGTGCGACAACCGCGTGCGCGCCATCATCGCGGCTTCGGCCAAGGGGCTCGGCTTCTCGACCATGAGCTTGCCGAGCGGCGCCGGGCACGACGCCCAGAATCTGGCGCGGGTCTGCCCGATGGGCATGATCTTCATTCCGTCAGTGGGTGGCATCAGCCACTCGCCGCGCGAGTTCTCGCGGCCGGCGGACATCACCAACGGCGCCAACGTGCTCCTCGGCGCGCTGCTGGCCATGGACGCCGAGGCGTTCCGATGACCGTCGTCGCGTTCCGATGACCGCTGTCACGCTCCGATGACCGCCGCCAGCTTCGACTACGACTGGATCATCGTCGGGTCCGGCTTTGGCGGGAGCGTCTCCGCCCTGCGGCTGAGCGAGAAGGGGTACCGCGTCGCGGTGCTCGAAGCAGGGCGTCGCTATGAAGACCACGAGTACGCCGAGAGCACCTGGCAGCTGCGCCGCTGGCTGTGGGCGCCGTCGCTGGGCCTGCGCGGCATTTTCCGGCTGACGCCGTTCAAGGACATCTTCATCGCCAGCGGCACCGCGGTGGGGGGCGGAAGCGCCGTGTACGCCAACACGCTCTATCGCGCCAAACCGGCGTTCTTTGAGAACCCGCAGTGGAAGGGGCTGGCAGACTGGGCCGCCGAGTTGCAGCCGCACTACGAGACGGCCGAGCGCATGCTCGGCGTGCAGACGGTGCCGTTTGCGTCGGATGCGCAGGAGCTGTTGCAGGCGACCGCTGCGCATTTCGGCGTGGAGCATACGTTCACGCGCACGCCGGTCGGCGTCTTCTTCGGCAAGGCCGGCGAGGAAGTGCCCGACCCGTATTTTGGCGGGGAGGGGCCGCCGCGCACTGGGTGCACGCGTTGCGGCAGCTGCATGGTGGGTTGCCGCGACGGCGCCAAGAACACGCTGCTCAAGAACTACCTCTGGTTCGCCGAAAAGAAGGGCGCCGCGGTGCTCGCCGAGCACGGCGTGGTGGATGTACGCCCCATCGGCGCCGCCGACGGCAGCAACGGGTACCGCGTGACGACGGAGCGCCCCGGCGCGTGGCTCGCCAAGGGGCGTCGCACGTTTACGGCGCGCGGCGTCGTCTTCGCCGCCGGCGCCCTGGGCACCGGCGAACTGCTCGCGTCGCTCAAGCACGGCGGGGCGCTGCCGCGCATAAGCGACCGGCTGGGCGAGCTCGTGCGGACGAACAGCGAGTCGATCCTCGCGGTCACGCTCCCCGATGACAGCAAGAAACCCTGGGCCGACGTCGCCATCAGCGCAAGCATCCACCCCGACGCCGACACGCACATCGAACTCTGCACCTACGGCAAGCATGGCGACGCCATTGCGCTGCTGCAGGCGCCAATGACGGGGCAGGGTACGCGGCTCACGCGCCCGCTGATGCTGCTCTGGCAGTTCCTCCGTCATCCAGTGCGCTCGCTCGGCACGCTGTGGCCCGTCGGATGGAGCAAGCGGTCGCTGATCATCCTCGTCATGCAGTCGAGCGACAACGCCATGGCCTTTCGCGCCAGGCGGCGCTGGCATGGCAATGGCGTGTCGATCGGAACGGAGCAGGATCCCGAGCGGCCGAACCCGACGTTCATCCCGGTGGCCAATGCGGCGGCCGAGTTCCTCGCGCGGTACACCGGCGGCGTCGCGCAGAGCAGCGTGCTGGAGGCGGCGGCCAATATCCCGACGACCGCGCACATCCTGGGCGGCGCCGTCATCGGTGCCGACGCAGCGCGCGGCGTCATTGACCGCGACCATCGCGTCTTCGGCTACCAGAACATGCTGATCTGCGACGGCTCTGCGATGCCCGCCAACCCGGGGGTGAACCCGTCGCTGACGATCACCGCGCTCGCCGAACGCGCGATGGCGCAGGTGCCCGCGCGGGCGTAGCCTGACGACGTACTGGGGGCTTGTTCGTGAACGGCGTTGCTTCTTCACAGAGACACAGAGGAGCACAGCGGGCCGCAGAGAACGACAACGGCAAACAAGTGAAGGAACGACGAACGCCACGCTGATCTCGACGTGGCGTGACGTACTCTACGCTGGATGTTGCAGTTCTCCGTGGCCCGTCGTGCTCCTCTGTGTCTCTGTGATGAAGAACCCCCGGTCCCGCGGTCTTCGGTGGTCCTCAGGCCGCCTTCCGCACGCTTCGCGGCGAAGATGGGAACGCGGGGCTGACCCGAGCAGGTCAGTCGTCGGAAGGCGCTGCCTTGCGCGGCGCGATGTGCATCGCGCGCATCTTGCGTCGCAGGGTCCGAGGGTGCATCCCAAGGAGCGCCGCGGCGGCCGTGCGGTTGTTCGCCGTGCGCTCCAGCGCGCGCAGGATCAGCTGGTGCTCGGCTTCCGCGACGTCGAGGCTGGCGAGTACCAGCACCTCGGTGCCCGGCGGCAGCTCGTCAAGGAAACCCGGCGGTAGTTCCGCCGGGACACCCCGCGGGGGCGCCGACCCGGGAAGAACCGACGTGGGCGCGCTCATGGCCTGGGAGCCTTCCTGTCTGTGCCCCCGCGCGGTTGCGGCGGCGTCCGCATGATGTCGGTGATCAACTGCTCCAGGTCGTGCGGATCCACTGGCTTGGTGAGGTAGTGCACGGCGCCCGACCGAACGGCTGAGACCGCCATCTCCACGCTGCCGACTCCGGTGAGGAGGATGACTGGGGTGTTGAAGCCCTCATCGCGCATCCTGCGCATCAAGTCGAGGCCGCTCAGTCCCGGCATCTGCTGATCAGTCAGCACGACGTCGATGGGTTCCGTGCGCAGGATCGCCAGCGCGGCCACGGCGGAGTCGGCGAGGCGCGTCTGGAATCCCCGGTTCGTCAGTGCGGTACTGATGATCTTGCGCGCAAACGCATCGTCGTCCACGAAGAGGATGCGCGGTCCGAATGAAGCGGAGGCGGGCGGGTCGAGCGCGTTTGCCATGGAAGTCGCTCCCGGGAGTGCTTGTCGCATGCGGGGCGCGCGATCTGCCCCGCATCCGCTGCTGGCGGCGCTGCAGATCGAATTCTACGGAATCCGGGCGTTCCGTCCCATTACAACGCAGCGTCAAACCGTCACAGTGTGACAATTTCGGTCGCCATGTGACGGAAAAAGCGCGCGGGGGCGGACACCTCGTGCCCGCCCCCCGGCCGCATCGTCGCGAGTGCGTTCAGCCGGCGTGCGTCTCCGCGAAGACCGGCGCCATGAGGCCGGCAAACGACCGGTGGTGCGGGTCCTGCTGGGCCCGTATCTCGTTGACCATCTCGAGTGCGGTCCTTGTGGGGGGGGCATGCTCGTCCTCCAGCACGCCGATCGGCGTCACGCGTTCCCCCCACCGCACGACGAGCGAGCAGAAGGTGAGGCCGGCGCCGAAGGCGGGCATCAGGAGCATCGCCCCGGGGCGGATCCGTCCTTCCTCCAGCGCCTCGACGAGCGCCACGGGGACCGTCGCGGCGCTCATGTTGCCGTAGCGCTGCACGGTGAGCATCACCCGTTCCATCGGAACGCCGGCGTACTTGGCCACGCCCTCGATGATACGGAGGTTGGCCTGATGCGGGATGCAGAGGTCCACCTGCTCCGCGGTGATGCCGCACTTGGCCATCACCTTGGCTGATGCCTCGCTCATTCCCTTGACGGCGCGCTTGAAGATCTGTGGGCCGTCGAAGTCCCACAGCGTGTCGCCGTAGGTGACGCCCTGGTTGGCGTAGCCGCAGCCGAACCCGCGAATGCGCAGCGTGGCCCGCCCTTCGGCGTCGCAGCCGAGGACGCTGTCGAGCACGCCTTCCTCCCGATCGGTGGCCTGCAGCACAACCGCCGCGGCACCGTCACCAAACAGCACGGCGACGTTGCGGTTGCTCCAGTCCATGTACTTGCTCACGAGCTCCACGCCGATGACCACGGCATTGCGCACCATGCCGGTGCGGATCATCGCCGTGGCCGACGAGAGGCCGTACAGGAAGCTCGTGCAGGCCGTGTTGACATCCATGGCGGCGGCGTGCCTGGCGCCGAGCAGCAGCTGCACGCCCGACGCGCTGTTGGGAGCCTGTTCCTCATAGCTGGTGCTGCCGTAGACGATGAGGTCCACGTCGCCTGCCTCGAGCCCGGCGCAGGCCAGGGCGCGCCGGGCGGCGGCTGTGGCCATGTCCATGGCCGAGACGTGCGAGACACGGCGCTCCTTCATGCCCGTGCGCGTGGTAATCCACTCGTCGTTGGTGTCGAGGAAGGTCGAAAGGTCCTCGTTGGTCAAGACGGCCGGCGGCATCCACTTGCCCCAGCCGGTGATGGCTGCGTAGGTCGAAGTCATCGGTAATAGGCGCCTGAAGTAGGAACGGCCGGAGCGCCGGCCGCGGGAACTGACGGGGAGAAGATGGCGCCCGCCGCGAAAATCACAATGCCCGGCCGCCTACTGGTACTGGATGTAGAGCGGGCGCGGATACAACCGCAGGATCTCGGCGATCGTCGTACGCGGGTTGTCGTTGCGCGGCTTGTAGAACTGCTTCCACCCGACGAACTGCACGGGCTCGGCCTTGATCCACGACCGGAAGGTGGCGCGCTTGAGCCGCGGCGAGCCGAAGCCGTCCATGTGCATCACCACCTGCACGCGCGGGTCGAGCTTGATCTTCGGCGAGTTCGTCACGCCCTTGCGCGTGAAGCGATGCACGACGAGCACCTTGGGCGGGACCTTGTGGCGGGTCACGAGCTCCTGCAGGAAGCGCGATGCGTAGTTGATGTCTTCCGCGTCGAAGGTGCCGATCCGCTTGCCCGGGACGCCGCCGTTCTTCATCGAGAACTCGGGGTCGATGCCGAGGTGGAAGTTCGGCCGCGAGAGGAATTTCTCGAGACGCGGCAGCTCCTGCGCGAGCGTGCTCTTGCCCACCTGGATGTCGAGGAAGACCAGCGCGTTTTTCCGCGCCGCCCACGACGCCACCCGTTCGATGAGTTCATCGGGCATACGCGCGCGGTACATGCCGTCGGAGCCCGGCCCCGCCTGCGCGACGACCGCGATGAGGTGCAGGGCGGGCTGCACCGGAGTCGTCGGATCGGCGAGCGTCCACGCCTTCACCTCGGCGTCGAGCATCGAGAGCATCTGCTCGGGCTCATACTCGCCGAGCACGCCCATGCGCTTCGAGAACGGATTCCCGTAATACGCGATGATGCGCTTGGCCGGGAGAATGGAGCCGGGGAGGGGCTCCGGACCCTTCACGGGCCAGCGCAGGGCGTAGATCGAGTCGAGCTTCGCCTCGCTGTCCACCGCCACGGCGGGCGCCGTGGCGCTCTTGGCTGCGCGTTTCTTGCGCGCGGTCGTCGTCTGCTTCGCCGCGGCCGGCTTGGCGTCGGCGGGTTTCGCGGCAGCGGCCTTGGCCGCCGTGTCAGCGGCAGTAGCCAGTGCGGCGCTCTGTGCAAACACCGGGAGCGAGGCAACGCAGAAGGCAAGGACGAATGCGAGGGGGCGAGTCAGGATCATGAGCTGGCTGGGGGAGCGGCGTGCGTGGCGAGAACGGCAGTGCTCAAAGATAACGGCGGCGCGGCTCCCAGCGGTCGTGCGAGGTGCTTTTCATCACCGCAGGGGGACGGGGTCTTTCACCACAGAGACACGGAGAAGCACGGAGGGCCACAGAGAACGACAACGGCAACTTCCTTGGGGAACTGCGTGCGCCACGCGGACCATGCCTGGCGTGATGCCTTTACCCCTAGTAGTTGCAGTCCTCTGTGGCCCTCCGTGCTCCTCCGTGTCTCTGTGATGAAAGCCCCGTTCCCCTGTCCCGCCGTCCGCCGTCCGCCGTCTGCCGTCCGCCGTCCGCCGTCGAGACGATCACGGCCGCGCACTCGCCACTACTTGTCAATGATCTCGATGCGGTGATCGGCGCGCAGCGGATACTGGCCCGTCACCTCGATCTCGAGCTGCACGATGTAGGCGCCTTTTCTGAGCGTGCCGATGTCGAGTTGCACGGCACGAGGCGACGTGGTGCGCCCGCGCACGGTCATGTCGTTCACGGAGACGCTCACCGGCGTGGCCTGGCGCACGATGCGCAGGTTCTGGTTCTTGCGCCGCAGGAATCCGCCCTCCTCCACCTCACGCACCACGGTCACGGTGAGCTTGATCTGCTCGCCGTCGGGGTTGGTGCCGTACGTCTCCCAGTACACGCCGAGCGGCGCGGACGAGCGCACCCGTTCGGTGGGGAGCGCGAGCGCGAGCGCCTCCTCCACGGACCCCGGCGGCGTGCCCGAGGGACGGTAGAAGAGGAGGTCCGACACGGTGACCCGCGTGTCCACCGCATACGGCGGATGCACCCCGTACCGCGCACGGGCGACGATGCTGGAATCCGGCGCCCACACCTCGCCGCTGAAGAGCAGCGCCCCCCACCGACCCGTCACCGACATCGTGTCGCGCGGACTGGCGCGCTCGCGCGTGGTCATCCGCGGCTGGGGATGGTCGCCCGGGGTCACGACCATCGCCGCGCGGCGGTGCGGGGCGTTGGCGAGGGCGGGCACGGTCGAGACGTCATACGCCATCACGAGCAGCGCCGAGTCGCCGCGACGGAACATCGCCTGCTGGTGCTCGAGCGCAAGGAGCGTGCGCGCGTAGGGCGGCGCGTACCGGCCGATCACCGGCGGGCGATGCAGCCGCCAGTGCGCTGAATCGGAGAGCGCCGGATCGCTGAGGACGTTGCCGGCCGGGACGTAGCGGTAGGCGGGCGACGCCTCGTCGCTGACGATGCTGAACCCGCCAGCGCGCGGGTCGCCGGGGCCCTTGGCCCAGTAGCGCGGCCAGCCGAAGCGCAGCAGCAGCTCGCGCTCGTCGTCGTCGAAGCCGAACTGGTACGCGCCGGGGGCGTCCCGATAGAGCCGCACCATCAGCTGGCGCGCGTTCCACTCGCTGCGTGAGTCGTTGCCACGCAGGCCGTAGAGCGTGCGCGAATACCACCAGACGCGATCCTCGAACGCGCTGCGCTCGGTGCCGCACGTCATGCGGCGGTACGGCTGCCGCGTGTCGTCGTCGATGAGCATCGAGATGTCGCGCCACTGGCAGCGCTCCCGCTCGCTCATCTGGGCCTGCACCGCGAGGAATCCGCTGTCGGCAGCGACGTAGTTGCCGCGCAGATGCTGGCTCAGGGCCACGAGGGCGTCGCACCACCATCCGCCGGCGCGGCACTGCCGTGCCGCGGCCAGCGCCGCGTCGTGGCGCTGCGATTCAGCGAGATACCGCACGCGCTGCCCGGCAATCCACTGGTTGGCGGGCACGATCTGCGCGAGCGAGTCGAGGACGCGAACCAGCGTGTCGCGCGCCTGGGCGACGACGGGTAGCTCGATCGCCTTGGGCGCCTTTTCGTCATACCAGTAGCACCAGCGGCCCACCTGCTCGTCGCAGTTGCTGGGCCGGCCGCTGTGGGCGTTGGGGAGGTGGCCGCGGCGCACCAGCTCGAACCGTCGCTGGGCGGCTCGCGCCGCCCCTTCCGGGGTGGCGGTATCGCCGACGACCTCCGGGATAGGCGCGGGCTCGATGCGCCGCCCCTGCGGCGGACCGCCGGCCGGCATGCCGCCTCCGGGGTTCACGGGGCGCTGTGCCGTCAGTGCGAGCGGCGCGCACAGCGCCGCGATCAGTGTGATGCGGAAGTAGGAGAGTCGAGATGTCATCACGGAGGGCACGCGGAACCCGGCGGGGGGAGGGGGCGCGAACAACACCCTCTTAATATGCCCTCAGGCCGCCACAGTTCCCCAGGGTGCCGCAGGCGCATGCCGCCGGCGGGCAGACGGATCGTCGCGCGCGTGGTACATTCCGCCCGTCACTCTCTCGGTCCCTGCTGCGGCTTTCCTCGTTTACCGCCTGCCCGTGACGTCCATCATCTTCGAACCGCTGCATCCCGATGTTGCGCCGCCGTCGCGCGCCACCGCGCATAGTGCCGGTTACGACCTCGCCGCGTACCTTACGGGGCGCTCGGTGCGGGTCTTTCTCGACGGCGTCGCGTCGGAGCGGCCCGTCGAGGAGCGAAACGGCGTGGCGGTTCTCGTGCTCCACGCGGGTGAGCGAGCGCTCGTGCCGCTGGGATTCCGTGCCCGCCTCCCGGTTGGCATCGAGGCGCAAATCCGTCCGCGGTCGGGCACCAGCCTCAAGACGGACATCGTCATCGCCAACGCACCCGGCACGATAGACGCGGATTATCCAGCGGAGTGGTGTACCCCCGTCCGGAACGGCGGGACGCGCGATCTCGTGATCACGCACGGCGAGCGGATCGCGCAGATGATACTGGCGCGGCATGAGGTGCTGGAGTTTACGCCGGGAGTGGTGACGGCGACGACGGATCGGAATGGGGGATTTGGGTCGACGGGCAGGTGAACCGACGATTGAGGGTTTGGAATCCGGATTGGGATCACGGACGTCGACTATTGATAACGACCGGCGATTGAACCATAGCGGGGCGCACCTGAAGGCTCCCCGCGTTCCGAATCGCGAATCGCAATCCAGAATCGTGATCACGAATCCCACTCCGGATTCTCGATCCTCAGTCGGCCTTGAGAAGGCGTGCCACCTCGGCCTGTCCCGCCAGCATCCGTTCCACCTCCGCCGAAATGTCCGCCGCCAGCCCGATGTGCGTCGTGAGCCCAGCGACCGTCAGCGACCCCGCGTGCAGGCGGAGCAGGTTGAGGCGGATGGTCTCCAGCGCCGCCACCGTCTCGCCGAGCTTGGCCTGGATGGCGTCGCGGTCGCGGCGCACCGGCTCGTACGGTTCGGTGGACGCCGACTCGCCGGCATCGTTGATCACTTCCTGCAGCGTGTCGAGGTGGCGACGCAGGGCCTGCGCGTCATCCTGCAGGCGGTGCAGCACCGAGGGCAGGTCGCCCAGGGCGTCACGCGTGGCGCGCGGAAGGCCGTGGTACAGGCTCTCCGCGGCCATGCCGAGGGAGAGTTCCGTGGCGCGATGCGTGATCGCCGATCCTGTCACCGGGCCGCGGACGAGCCGGCGGCCGATGGCCCACGCGGCGCGGCCAATGGGGCTCTTCCATATCCCCGCCCAGAAGCCGGTGTCCACATCGCGGTGGCGTTGGACGAGCGCGAGGTAGCCGCCGGTCGAGAGGATCATCGTGGTCCAGGACAGGAGCCACATCCAGGGCACCCACTCGGCCGGTGAACCTCTCGGGAAGTTGCTGAAGACCCACTGCAGAAACCCAGCGACCGAAACGACTGCCGCGACGCCGCTGACCTTCGCGGTCAGTTTCAGCACCCGTTCGAGCCGCGTCGGTCCGCGCACGTTCGATACGGCGAGTTCCTCGCGCGCCGCGTCAATCTCCGCCTGGAATGCCGGCGCGAGGTCGATGTGCGCAAAGCCCATCTTGGCCAGCCGACGGGCGGACGAGACCAATGCGGCGAACGGGAGCAGCGTGGCCGCGCCCGCGAACGTCCCGAACCCCGCCCACCCGCCGAACGCGGCGGACACGCTCACCGAGCCGATCAGCACGCCGAAGGCGGAAATCAGCGTTCCGCCGCCGTCCAGCCGCGCGTTGCGCTTCACGAACGCGCGCAGCGCCACCGGAATCTCGCGGCGCTGCTCCAGTGCCACGCTCAGCTGCTCCGCCAGCGCGGTGGCGCTCGCCGGCCGGTGCGCCGGGTCCTTGGCGAGGCAGCGATCCACGAGCGAGGCGATCTTGCGCGGCACCGGGAACCCGAGCGAGCCGAGCGCGGCTGCTGGTTCGGTGACCTGCTTGGCGAGTACCTCCGTGGGCGTCGCCCCCTCGAACGGCAGTCGTCCCGAAAAGAGAAAGAACGCCGTGGCGCCAAGCGAGTACAGGTCGCTGCGCGCGTCCAGCTCGTGGCCGAGCGCCTGCTCGGGGCTCATGAACTCAGGCGTGCCGCTCACACCGTCGCCGAGGTCGTCGCCCAGCGCCGCGGCGATGCCGAAGTCGGCCACGAGCACGCGCTGCGACGCCGACTCGATGAGGATGTTGTCGGGCTTCACGTCGCGGTGCACCACGCCCTGCGCGTGCGCGCTGGCCAGCGCCCACGCCGTCTCGCGCATGACGCGCGCCCCCTCGGACGCCGGCAGCGGCCCGCGCGTGCGCACGCGATGCGCCAGCGACTCGCCATCCACGAACGCCATCACGTAGTAGACGAAGCTCCCGACCTCGTCCACCGCGTGAATGGGGATGATGTTCGGGTGCGATAGCTTGGCGGACATCCGCGCCTCGCGCAGGAAGCGCTCGCGGAGTGTGGGGTCGAGTGCGCGCTCCGGAGGAAGCAGCTTGATGGCGACGGGGCGGTCGAGGTGCACTTCGCGCGCCAGGTAGACCACGCCCATCCCGCCGCGCCCGAGTTCGCGGTCAATGGAGTACCGGCCGGCCACGGCCGTCTGAAAGGCGACGAAGAGATCGTCGAGGGGGGCCGACATGTGGTGGCTCAGCTCGCCGGGGATGGGTCGGACGGTGTCGGCGGCACGGACGCAGACGGCACGGACGCAGACGGCACGGACGCAGGCGGCTCGGACGATGACGCCTCGGACAATGACGGCTCGAACGGTGATGCGGCGGGTGACGGCTCGGACGAAACAGGCGGCGCGGGCTCCCCACCGGTCGTGGGCGCCGCCGGCAGGTTGAGCGCGCGGCGCAGCGCCGCGTCGAGCACGTCCACGTCCACGGGCTTGTGCAGGTACTCGGCGGCGCCCAGCAACATCACCTCGCTCACGACCTGCGGATCGTGGATGCCGCTCAGCACGACAACGGGAATCTGCATCGTCCGGGAGGAACCCCTCAGGCGCTCGAGTACGGCACGTCCCGTGCCGCCCGGCATCTGGATGTCGAGCACCAGTATGTCCGGCGGGCTCTTCATCGCGACCATGAAGGTGTACGTCGCATCATAGGCGGCCGCCACGGAGTAGCCCTTGGCCCGCAGCTGCGACGAGAGCATCATCGTCTGTACCTTGTCGTCGTCGGCGAGGAGCACCACGGGCTTTCGTTTCATGCGGCGATCTCTCGCAGGGCAGGGGTGAGCCGTTCGATGGCCGCCTCGAGCGTGCGCAGGGCGCCAGGGGCCTGGGAAAGGTCGCCCGAACGTCCGAACGCCTCAAGTCGCGCCGCCGCCGCGGTTGCCTCGGCGGCCGCGAAGTTGCCAATCGACCCTCTCAGGAGATGCGCCGCCTGCTCAACCTGCTTCGCGTCGCCGGCAGCGACGGCTTGCCGCACGGCGTCCAGCTGGTGCGGGCACTCGCTGAGGAACATCGCCGCCATCGCGGCCGCGAGCGCGGTATCACCGCGGAGCGTGCGGAGAAAGGCCTGAAGGTCGAGTGGCGGTGATGCGGATGCTGCGGGCTCGTGGACCACGGGCTCCAGTCACGGCTTGGGGTTGGCTTAAGGATAGCAAGAGTTGCTGGCAGTCGCCCGTGCTCATCGGCAATCGCCATCCGGAATCGTGATCCCTGATCGTGGTCTCTGATCGTGAACCTCAGTCCATATCGCGAATCGGCTCTACGGTGTCAGTTTCGGCCAATGCGCCTCGAGTCGTGTCATGATCGCCGCGTACGCCTCGATGCCATCCCACAGGTTTTGCAGGCGGAGGTTCTCGTCCTTGGCGTGCTGGTTGTCATCGTGGTTGGCGATCGGGAAGATCACCAGCGGCACGCCGAGGCCGTGCTCGATCATGCTGGTGGGGAGCGAGCCCCCCAGCGTCGGGACGCGCAGGACCGGTTTGCCGAGCAGCTCGTCGAGCGTGGCGGTGAGCGCCTGTGACACGGGCTGGTCGAGACTCACCCGTGTCGCCTCGTCGCCCGCTCCCCATGACAGCCGCACAACCTTGCGGTGCCCCAGTCGCTCGGCGTCCGTGGCCGCGGCGTGCGTGACGTACCATCCGTTTGCCTTGAGGTGCGCCTCGACGAGTTCGCGCACCCGCGCCGGCGTCTGCCTTGGGACGAGGCGGAAGTCAAACGACGCCTTGGCCTCAGTCGCGATGGCGTTCGCCGCGAGCCCCTCCACCTGTCCGACGCGCATGCCGCGCATGTTGATCGCGGGATAGAGGATGCGCTCGGCGAGTAGCGCGTTGTCGGCCTCGGTGCCGCCGAGGAGCAGCTCACGGCGCAGGGCGTTGTCCACCGGCGGGAGGGCGCGCACGGCGGAGAGCTCCTTGGCGGTGGGCGGCACGACGTCGTCGTGATAGCCCGTGATCAAGATGCGGCCGTCCACGTCGCGCATCGAGCGCACAAGGTCGGCGAGGAGCATCCCCGGATTGGGCGCCCAGTTGCCGTAATGGCCGCTATGGAGCGCCTTGGCGGGGCCGTAGACGGTGAGCTCGAGCCCCATGGCGCCGCGCGCGCCAAAGGCGACCTGCATCTCGCGGCTCTGGTGCGTGGGACCGTCGCAGAACAGCCAGGCGTCGGCCGTGAGCAGGCTCTTGTTGGCCTCGAGGATCTGCGGGAGATGCGCCGACCCGGACTCTTCCTCGCCCTCGAAAAAGAACTTCACGTTGATGGTCGGCGCCTTGCCGAGCGCCTTGAGTGCGTCGAGCGCGTGCATGATGGCGATGATCGGCGCCTTGTCGTCTCCGGCGCCGCGCGCGAAGATGCGCGCCTCCGGGTCGAGCCGGCCGCGCTCGGGAATCGGCACGTCCACCCAGTCGCCGTCGCGCAATTCGCGCAGCTGCGCCGCGTACGGGGCACCGCCGCGCCACTCGGTGGGGTCTACCGGCTGGCCGTCGTAGTGCGCGTAGACGACGATCGTGCGCGTCGCGCCGGGCGTGCGCAGTTCGCCATACACCGCGGGCGGCCACGTGCCGTTTTCGAGCAGGCGCGCCTGCACTCCGCGCTTCGCCAGCATGCCGACGATTGCCGTCGCGTTCCTCCGCAGCGCCTCGCCGTCGTTCTTGGTATTCGGAATCGCCAGAAACTCGGCGAACTCGCGCACGATCTGGGGTTCGCGCACCTCGCGCCAGGCGCGCACCTGGTCGCGCAGCGACTGGGCATGCAGTGACGGCGCCAACGCGAGCAGAATGACGGGCAGGGAACGGAGGTGCATGATGGTCTTGGAGTGAGGCAGAGGACGGCGGAGGACGGCGGAGAACGGCGGAGGACGGCAGAGAACGGCAGAGAACGGCAGAGAACGGCGGAGAACGGCAGTCTACGGCGGAGGACGGCAGAGGACGGCAGTGCAATGCGGAGTGGGGCGCGCGCGACGGCGCCGGCAATCACCAGCAGCGGTCGAATCGCTGCTCCGGTTCCTTTGCAGTCGAATCGCTAGTCCCGTTCCTAAATCGCAATCCTCCATCCGAATCCGAATTCCAGATCCTCAGTCGGTCGTGCGGCTCTATCGCTTGCGAAGCCCTTTCCCAGCCATCACTCCGGTCGGCTGCCCCTCAGCGACCGCCGCCTTCCCATTCACGAACACCCAGCGCATCCCTACGCTGAGGTTGGTTGGCTCCACGTACGTCGCGAGCTCGCGAATCGTCTTCGGGTCGAAGACGATGACGTCCGCGAAGTAGCCCGTCTTGAGCCAGCCGCGCTCCTTGATGCCGTAGACGTCCGCCACCTGCGCCGACGCCGACTGCACCATGCGCTCCATCGTGATGACCGGCTTGTCGAGGACGTAGCGCCGGATCTTGCGCGGGTACGTGCCATAGAGGCGCGGATGGCCGCCGGAGCCGTCTGAGCTCGTCATCACGTACGGGTCCTTCATGAACGTCTCGATGTCAGCCTCGGTCATGTTGAACGACGCCACGCCCATGTCGATGCCCTGCCGGATCATGTCCAGCGCGGTCTCGGGTGCCGGCATCCCCTGCTCGGCGGCCACCTGCTTCAGGAACTTGCCGATGTACGGCTGCGCGTTCGCCCCGCCGTTGATGAGCAGCAGCGTGCTGTCGCCGCCGCGTCGGCGCAGGTTGTCGCGCATCTGGACCAGGATCCGCTCGCGCGTGGCCGGGTCGGCGATGCGCGCCAGCAGCGAGTCGCGGCCGCCCGCCTGCGCCCAGCGCGGCAGGAGCGCTGCGCTCAGCCCGGTGCCGCTCGCCGTCCATGGATACTGGTCGGCCACCACCATGTGCCCCGACGCGCGCGCCTCGCGCATCAGGCGCAGCACGCTGTCGGCGTACCCCCATACGTCCACGCCGAGGGCCTTCACGTGGCCGAGGTTGGTGGTGAGCCCCGCTTCGCGGCCGATGCGGATCGCCTCGCGCACCGAGTTCATCAAGCCGATCGTGTACGAGCTTTCGTCGCGCTGGTGCGTGTCGTAGACGCCGCCGTACGGCTTGGCAGCCGAAATTACCGCGATCGCCTCCTCGAAGCTGGCGTAGCTCTGCGGGGCGTAGAAGAGGCCGGAGCCGACGCCGTAGGCGCCCTCGCGCATGGCCTTGTCCACCAGCTTGCGCATGCTGTCCACCTGCGCCGGCGTCGCCGGGGCCGATGAGGCGCCCAGCACGAGGCTGCGCAGCGTGCCAAAGCCCACCATCGCGAACGTGTTGGTGCCCAGCCCCGTCTGCTCGGTCTCCGTCTGGATGCGGGCCACGTCCCACGGGCCGCGGCCGTCCGGGCTGTTCGTCACGGTGGTGACACCCTGCATCAGCGCCGGGATGTTCTTGCGGCGCTCGTCGTTGAACCGGTCCACGCCCTCCATGGAATGCGTGTGCGGGTCGATGAAGCCGGGTGCGACGATGAGGCCCCTGGCGTCAATGATCTTGCCGGCCTTCACCTGCGCCCTGGCGGCGTCGCCGATGAAGACGATGCGATCGCCGCGAATGCCGATGTCGGTGACGCGTGCCGCCCCGCCGGAGCCGTCGTAGACGGTGCCGCCCCTGACGAGGATGTCCACGGAGTCGGCGCGGGCGACGGTGAAGGCGAGGAGCAGCGGGAGCAGCATGGGCATGGTGGACTCGGCGGGTGGGGATGCGCACTGAAGCTCGGCTCACACCTCTCTCAACGGAAGGGGGACGCGGAACGCTGGGACGAGGGCCAGAACAACGAACGGAGGGCGTCCGACCACCGGACGCCCTCCGCTCCCTGCCGCCGCCAGACCGCTAGTTCTTCGGGTCCAGCATCTTCTCGATCTGGTACCGCACGTCCTGCAGGTGCGCACGGGTGCTCGCATCGCCCGCCTTGCCCAGTGCGGCGCGGGCCTGCGCGTCAATGGTGCGCACCTCGGCGCGGAGCAGCGCCTTCGTGTCCGTGGATGGCCGGGGGGCGGCGGTGACCATCTGGCCGTTCGACGCGCCGAACGAAATGCGTGGCATCGTCGAGGGCGGAGCGGCCAACTTGGCTGCCACCGCTTCCAGGTAGATGCGCTGCAGGCCGCGGCGGAATGCGTCGATGCGCACCGCGTCACCGGTCAGCTCACCCCAGATGCCGGCGCGAACGTCGCCGAGCATTTCGGCGAGCGGATACGTCGGCACGCCGGCCACGGGAGTGGCGGTGTACTCCGACAGGCGGTTCATCCGCTCGTCACTCAGCAGGCCGCTCAGGATGCCGCGCTGGAAGCTGTTGACGCGCGCCACGGCTCCCTCTGGCTCGATGCGCCGGAGGATGTCCTGGTCGAGCAGCCACGTCGGCGTCTTGAAGACCTCCGCATTCACGAACTGCACGGCCTCGCGCTGGCGATCGCGCGGGAACGGCGTGAAGCGCGGCCCCGGCTGCGAGCCGTATTTCTCGCGCACCTGCGAGCCGCCCACGATGTTGACCACGTGTCGCACTTCGTTGCCGAACTGGCCCCAGATCCGGCCGTAGCCCTCGCGCAGCATCGACACATCGTCGAGCGGCTTGGTGACCGCCGGGGCCAGCATCGGCACCAGGCGCTTGAGGTTCTTGATGCCGAGCCGCGTGCTCTTCACCGGATCGGCGTCGCCCACCGCCTCGGCGTGCGTAAACGGATCGGCGCCAAACTCGTCCGGGCTCGCGTAGCGCAACCACGGGATCGAATCCTGCATCCGTGCCAGCTCGTCGAGCACGGGGCGCTCCTCGTCGGGCGTCTTCGCCGACGGAATCGGCATGTAGCCCCACTTGATCGCGTATTTGTCCCACGGACCGACGCGCGGAATCAGGTCCTCGAGGGCGATGCCATCTTCCGGCTGCGCGACGTAGTTGAAGCGCGAATAGTCCATGATGGACGGCGAATGCCCCATCTTGGCGACCCACGTCTTCGAGCGGACGGAGTCGGCCGGATACATGGCCGATCCGATCTGGTCGTGCGGCAGGCCAAGCGAGTGGCCGACTTCATGGGCCACGACAAACTGCACGAGGCGACCCTGGAGCGAATCGGGGAGCGGCAGCGTCTTCAGGCGCGGATCGAGGGCGCCGACCTGCGTCCAGTACCACCACGTCTGCAGGTTCATGATGTTGTGGAACATGTGCACGTCGGCGTTGATGATCTCGCCGCTGCGCGGGTCGGACACATGCGGTCCGTAGGCGTTTTCGATGCGCGAGGCGAGCCAGCGCACCGACGAGTACCTCGCGTCTTCCGCCGACCAGTCGGGATCCTCTTCCTTGGACGGCGCGTCCTTGGCGACGATGCCGTTCTTGAACCCCGCCGCCTCGAACGCGGGCTGCCAGTCCTCAATGCCCTTCTTCACCCACGGGACGAGCCACGTCGGCGTGGCGGGATCCACATACCAGACGATGGGCTTCACGGGCTCCGAGATGGCCGCGGAGGGATCCTTCTTCTCCAGCCGGAAGCGCGCGATGAAGGCGCGTTCCTGCGCGCGCTGCTCCGGACGCGAGTAGTCGAACGTCGTCGTGTGGAAGTACCCGACGCGCGAGTCGCGAAGGCGCGGCATCATCGGCTTTTCCGGCAGGCGCACCATCGACCAGTGCATGACATACGACTTCGAGAGTGGCGGTGCGCCCGGAGGTGGAGCCGAAGCCGGGATGCCTGGGAACGGTGACTGCGGCGTCGGGCTGACGTTCATGGTGAGCGTCGCTTCGACCTCGATGTTCGTCGGGTACGCCGCCGCGCGATCGATGAAGGACCTGGCGGCGTCGAGCGTTCCGCGCGTCGAGGCGGTGATCGACATCTCCGTGGGCGGCGCCGTGTAGAGTCGTGTCACCTCGATGACAGCCGACGAATCGGGACCGTAGGCCTCGACGTTGAAGGCCCCGAGAATCGCGTCGAAGTTGGAGACTTCCACGGCCTTGGCCACCGGAGCGGATGGATCGGCCATGACGGCGAACGACACCGAGCGGAAGAGGATGCGATGGTCACGACGCTCCCACCGGACCACGCGGTCATTGATCTCGTCACCGCCGTAACCCTGACCCTCGCTGTTCTTGGCGATGGACGTCACGAGCAGCATGTCCTTGCCGAGTTCACTGCGCGGGATTTCGAAAAACAGCTTGCTGCCGATCCGGTGTGTCTTGAACAGCCCGGTCTTGGTCTTCACGTCACCGCGAATGACGGTGGCGTACGGGCGCGGGGCGGGCTCTTGGGCAGCGCCGGGGGCGCCGCCAGGCGCGGCGGCGGGGCGTGTGGTGTCAGACCGGGCCGCGCCGGCGGCCGGTGCGTCCGCCCTGCCGGCTTCGGCGGTCGGTCCGCGGGCGGGCTGCGGCGCAGATGTCGGTGCGGGCGTCTTGGTACAGGCGGCCAGGGCAATCAGCGCGAGGGAGAGCTGGGAGAGGCGCACGTGTTCGGGTTCCCCGGTGAATGGTGGGTCGTGCGAAGTGTGGCGGCGTGCCGGGACTACGGATCTGGTTCGATGACCAGCCCCGACGGCAAGGAGAAGGTGGCGTACATGCCCAGCGTCACACCGTGTGACGCAAACCACCCCTGGTTCACTTCAATTGCGTACCGCATCAGTCCAGCGTTGAAGCCACCGACCGGCGTCGTCGTGTTCGGCGTCATGTCGGCCAGGAAGATCACCTTCTTATTGGCGTCCAGAAAGGCAATGGAGAGGGGGATCGGCGTGTCCTTCATCCAGAAACCGCGCTGGCGGTCGTCGGCAAAGACGAAGAGCATGCCGCTGTCAGCCGCCATCTGGGTGACGCCCATCAGCCCCTGCGCGCGCGACGCACGCGTCGAGGCGATCGCCACCTTCACGGTGGCGCCGTTCAACGTCACGGTGTTGGCGGTTGGCAGGGAGGAGCCGGGCGGGCTGGAGGGCGAGTCGTTGCAACCGGCAGTGAGCAGCAGCAGTGCGACGGCGCGGCGCAGGGCGAGGGCGGTTCGAGGTGCCATGGCGTATTGAAGATGCGCGCCGGCCGGAGTGGGCGCCACGTTTCCTTTGACTTCGGCGTGACGAGGGCTCCACTGCATACCACGGATGTCACGGAAAGCGGCGGAGAAACACGGATTCTGCTTTGAAGGGTCCTCCCAGCGCCGGATCCGTGTTTCTCCGTCAGGTTCCGTGAAATCCGTGGTATGCAGTTCACGGCGTGGCGAGCCGTACCTGGAGTGCAAGGGCGCTGCCGAATCACCGCGGCTTACGCGCGCCCTTCTCGCCGAGCGGGGCGGCGCGGGGCGCGCCGGCGCGAATGGCGCTGTCGCCGAACTTCTCGCGCACGCGGTCCACGGCGCGCGAGAGTTCGCGGTCGCGGAGACTCTCGCCGCCGGAGCTGGCGCTGGCGCCCGCCGCGTCGCCGCCGCCGAAGATGCCGAGCTGCTCCGCGTCGCGTGCCGGGGTGAAGTTCGAGAGCGCCACGCCGGCGAGGCGCACAGGCGCGCTCCACTCCTTGCGCAACGCGCGCAGCAGCTCGTCCGCTGCCGCGGCGATGGCCCCGTCCGAGGAGATCGGAGCATCGAAGGTCCGGCTCATCGTGCGCGTGGCGAACTGCAGGTCACGGACTTTCACGGTGACCGTGCGGGCCTCGAGACCGTCGCCGCGCAGGTCGGATGCCACGCGATGGGCGAGAATCTGAAGTTCGCGCCGCAGCGCGGCGGCGTCGGCGATGTCGCGGTCAAAGGTCTCCTCGCGGCTCACCTGCTTGGCCGGCGCGCGCGGCTCCACGGCCGCGTCGCTCTCGCCGCGTGCCTTGCGCAGCACCCGGTAGGCGGTCTCGCGCCCCAGCCAGCGCGCCAGACTCGCCGCGTCGGCGTCGAGGACGTCGCGCACGGCCTTCAGTCCGACGCTGGCGAGCTTCTCCTGCAGCTTGGGGCCGATGCCAGGGATCTCGCCGAGGTCGAGCGTCCGCATGAAGTCGAGCACGTCCGCCTCATCCACCACGTGCACCCCGGTGGCCCTCGCACCCGGCTTCGGCTTGGCGCGCTCGGCGGCGAGCTTGGCCACCAGCTTGTTCGGGCCGACGCCGATGGAGACGCGCATTCCCGTCTGCGCGAAGACCTCGTCACGGATGCGACGTGCCGTGTCGCCGATGGGTTCGTGGTGATAGAGCGCCTCGGTCCCCGAGAGGTCGAGATACCACTCGTCAATGCTCGCTGTCTCAACGAGCGGCGTGAAGTTGTCGAGTACGCGGCGGATGGCGCGGCTCGTGTCGGCGCACGCGGTGCGCGGCACCGGCACGCAGGTGGCGGCGGGGCAGAGGCGCAGTGCCTGCGAGATCGGCATGCCGCTGCGCACGCCGAAGGCGCGCGTCTCGTAGGACGCCGAGCAGACCACGCCGCGCGACCCCGGGCGGCCGCCGACGATCAGCAGCGCGGCCGCGCCGGCGCCCGCGGGGTCCACCGAGCGGGCGACGGCTACGAAGAAGGCGTCGGCGTCGACGAGGAGAATTCTCGACAAGGACTGATTGGTGATTTGGACTCAGGATTACGATAGAGGATTACGATACATGATTTCGATAAGCGATGGGGGGCCCCGAAGGAGCCCCCCATCCCAATCGCCAATCGCAATCTTGCATCGGAATCCTGAATCCAGTTCCGGATTCCCAATCCTAAGTCGTATCTCGACCTACCAATTCGTTGTGTTATCCAGGAACAGCGTCGTCGTCCCCCGCAACGTGATGGTGTAGACACGCCCCGCCGACAACTGCACCGCCGTCCGGGTGATCTTGGTCACGCCGGCCGCGTCCTTTGCGGCCAGCGTATACGAGCCGGTGGCGACCCCCACGAAGGCACTCCCGCCCTTGTACGCCGTAATGGCGCCAATCGCCGCTTCCGGCGTTGCCGTGGTCGTGTTGGTGCCGTACAGCGTCAGCGGGGCCGACGTCGGACCGGCGTTGACGAACCGGACCAGCGCCTGCGACCAGTTGACCGTCGCCGGGAGATTGTCCTCCACGATGAACGCTTCGGCCGTTTTGGTCGCGGCGTCGTAGGCGCCGCTCACGTAGTACGAGTACCACTTTCCGCTCGCGAGGTTCGTCGTGACTTTCGACACGACGGTGCTGCGCAGCGTGGTGTCGGCGAGCTTCGCCTGGAGGTCATATGACCCCGGGGCGATGGCGCTGTAATAGCCGCCGGCCGTGACACCGCCGTAGATCGTGCCGGTGACGGACTCCAGGCTGCTGGTCACCACGCCGGTCTTGGCGTCAATGACGACGCTGGCCGCGCCGATGCCGGCCGCCTTGGTGTTGTTGGCGTAGAAGTACACGCCGGGGGCGCCGACGCTGAAGTTGAAGAACTTGATGCGGGACTCAGGGAGCGGAGCCGTGATGTCCGGGAACGCCTCTTCCCCACAGGACGAAAGCACGGCCGCGCACAGCAGCACCGCAATGGATGCGAGTTTTTTCATGGTCCGTTACGGTTGAGTGATCCAGAGCGGCTTGGTGTGATAATCGGCGGCGTCGCCACCGATCGTCTTGAGCGATGCCAGGTTCCACACATACTCGGAGTTGTAGCGCGGCCGGATGCGCTGCACGGGCTTGCCGGCATTGTCGCCGTACAGCGTGGTCGTCGGCAGCACGAAGCCCGGATAGACCTGCCGTCCACTCGCCGGATCGATGTCCGTGTAGTGGTAGCGGCGCATGTCCATCCACGTCTCGTTGAAGCCCCAGCCCCACTGCGCGATGTACTTCTGCGACATGATGTGGGTCAGCGTGAGCCCCGCCGCCGCGGCCGGCACGACGTTGGCATCGGCAAGGAAGGCGGCTTTCTCCGCCGCCGTGATCTGCGTGGCGTTGGAGCTGGCGTCGAGATTGCGGGCATTCACAAAATCAATGTGCGCCCCGATGCCGTTCTTGTATGCCGCCAGCGCCGTCGCCTTGTCGCCGCTCCGGTACGCCGCCTCAGCCTTCACGAACTGCAGCTGCGCGTACGTCATGGCGGGGAAGCGCGACTTGTCGTCGAAGATGTAGCGCGTCGACGAGCCCGCCGCCGGCGTCGCGGCGTAGCCCCAGATGTTGTTGGGGCGCTGCGTCAAGGAGAGCGCGCCGTTCGTGCCAAGCGCCGGATCCAGGCCGCGGTAGAACCCGTCCGGCGCCGGCGACAGCATGCGGCTCATCCGTGGATCCACCGCGCCGCCAAACTGCGTGCCGTCCATCAGCCCCACGACAAAGTACGTCTGGCGGTACGACGGCATGTTGCCGCGCGTCGGGCCGTAGAAGTTGCGGTCGTCGTTCACCGTGGCCGGATACAGCAGCAGCGCGTCATCGGCGTTGCTGGCGAACGACAGGTCGACGTTCGCGATCACATCCGCCGGCTTGTAGGTGGACTTGTTCGTGAAGTGGTTCAGCGCGATGGCCTTGAGGCCGTACGCCACCTTGAGCCACTTCGTCCGGTCGCCGGCGTAGATCTTGTCGCCCTTGCCGAGGTAGGCCGCGTTGACCGCGCCGTCGGTGCGCTTCAGGTTCTCGATCGCCTTGTCGAGGAGCCGCAGGGCCTCCTGGTAGGCATACTCCTGCGTGTCGTAGTTGAAGTAGAACTTGGACTGGTCAATCGCCTCCTTGACGATGATCTCGCCATGGAGGTCGGTCAGCACCATCCAGCCCCACCCCTTGAGGATGTAGCCGACGCCGAGCACGTCCCACCGCTCCTCCGCCTCGGCCTGGGTCATCATGTTCACGAGGTTCTGGCCGAAGGTCCAATAGACGTCGCGCCACTGCTGGGCGCCGTTGTCGCTGCCCGGGTCGTAGCCGTGGCGGTCCCACGTCGTCGGGCTCGTGCTGACGAGGATGTAGTTCTGCGTGTAGCGGCCGACGAAGCGGCCGTCCCACTGCGGGGCGGACACCCACCAGTGCAGCATCGGCGGCAGGTACAGGTTCGCCGACGCCGCCTGCGGGGCGTTCGGGTTCGTGTTGACGTCGAGAAAGTCCTTGCAGCTCGCCGTCAACGCGAGGGAACCCACGAGCAAGGTTGCGAAGAGTTTCTTCATGGGCGTCTTCTTGGTCACAGTGTAGTCGGGCTCGTGACGGATGGGTGTTCTGGGTGACGTGGTCATGGTCAGAATCCCACCTTGAGCCCGAACGCGAGTCCCTTCGGCATCGGGAAGTTGCCGTAGTCGATGCCGGCCGCGCCGGAGCCGCCGAGGGCGGCGGTGTTGCCGTTCACCACGGGATCGAGGCCGGTGTAGTTGGTCTCCAGCCAGAGGTCCGTGCCGGTGATGTACACGCTGGCGTCGCGCGCGTTGAGCCACTTCCCTGGGAGCTGGTAGCGGAAGGTCACGTCGCGCAGGCGGATCCAGTTGATGTCCTTCTCGATGAACAGTTCCTCGCTCATCGCGACGTAATAATTGGTGTTGATGGCCGGCACCACGACGATGTTGTTCTTCGTCGGGGTTGCACTGTTCTCCAGGCCGTCGCGGATCACGCCCTTGATGACGCGCGGTTCATTGCGGTCGAGCGTGCGCATGCTGAGGCCGCGCGCCGTGAGGTAGTGGTCCGTTGCGTTCAGGATGTCGCCGCCCTTCCGGATGTCGAGCAGGAAGGAGAGCTGCATCTTCTTGTAGCGGAACGTGTTGTTGAGGCCGATCGTGAAGTCCGGCTGCCGGTCGTACCCACGGTCCACGAAGACCGAGTTGCGGAGCGGCAGGCCCGTGGTCGGGTCGATCAGGACGTCCCCGGCCTTGTTGCGCTGGTAGAAGAAGCCCGTCAGCGAGCGCGTGCTGCTTCCCGGCACCACGCCGTTGCGGACGTTGCCGTAGAGCCACGTGTCGGAGTTGTACGACTCCGGCAGCTCGTTGGGCAGGGCAATCACGCGGCCGAACGAGTGGTCGAAGTTCGCCACCACGTCCCATGAGAAGTCGTTCGTCAGGAGCGGCGTGCCGCGCACGGTGATTTCCGTGCCTTCATTGCGCGTCTTCGCCCCGTTCAGGTTGAACAGGATGAAGCCGGTCGCGTACGAACCGCGAATGTTCTCGACGATCTGGTCCTCGGTCTCCTTGCGGTACCACGTCACGTCGAGTCCGAGCCGGTCATCGAGGAACGTCAGTTCCGTGCCAAACTCGTACGAGTTGGCGAACTCCGGCTTGAGCTTCAGGTTGGGGCCCCAGAAGCTGTACCCGTAGCCGCCGTACGACGTCAGCTTGTACTCGAGTGCCGGCTTGTACGCGTACGGGCGGGCGTCCTTGCCCACCTGGGCGTAGCCGGCGCGGAGCTTGCCGCTGGTCACGTACTTGGTGAGCGACGGGAAGGCGTCGGTGAAGATGAAGCTGGTGTTGATGGAGGGATAGAAGAACGAGTTCCGCTCCTCCGGGATCGTCGACGTCCAGTCGTTGCGCCCGGTGACGGTCACATACAGGTACTTGTTGTAGTCCACCGTCGCGCTGCCGAATACGCTGACGAGGCGGCGCTGCGAGATCGTGGTGCGCGCCGTGCGCGAGTTGGTGTTGTTGACCGAGACGAAGTTCGGGTCAAGGAACCCCAGACCCTGCTGCGCGTCGGTATTCGACTTGTAGTCGCTCACCGCATTCCCGACGACGCCGCTGATCGACAGGCCCTGCCAGAGCTGCCGGCTGTTCACGTTGAGCAGCGTCTGGGCCGAGATGTTGCGCGTCAGGTCGGTGTTGATGTCGAGGATGCCGCCGTTGCTGTACCCCCAGGTGCTCTCGGGGTGGCGCAGGACGAGGTTCGAATTGGTGTAGTTGTCCACACCAATGTTCGTCTTCAGGTTGCCCCACGAGAACGGCGCGATGGTCAGGCCGATGTTCGTGAGGATGCGGTTCGTCTTCGAGTTGATCTGGTTCTTCGCGACGCTGAAGTACGGGTTGTCATTCTCCGACGCGTCGCTCAGCGTCGAGTAGCGACGGCGCGTCCCCGCCGGCGTCTGCCACGCGGACGCGTCATCGTCCTGCGGCCATGCCATGAGGCCGAGCAGCGGACCGCCCGCGCCCTTCAGCGCCTGGTCATTCGTCGCGTAGGCGTACGACATCGAGAGATCGGCCTTCAGCCACGAGTTGACGACCGCGCCCGAGGCTCCCGTGACGTTGATGCGGTTGTAGTTCGTGTTCGGCACGACCCCTTCCTGCTTGTCGGCCGAGATGGCGATGCGGTAGTTGATCCGGTTGTCCGGCGCCGCGCCGCTGAACGACAGCGAGTGCTTCTGCGTCAGCGACGTCTTGAAGAAGCCGCTCACGTTGTCGTAGAACTTCGTGCCCGGGGCGTACGGCACGCCGTAGTACAGGTAGGTCGAGCTGCCGAGGATCGGGCTCCCCGACGCGTTGATGGCGCTGTACACCCGCTGGATCTCGGGCTGGCCGCCCGGCTTGTCCATGCGGAAGAAGTTGCTGTACTCGAAGCCCCCCGTGCCGGGCTTGCCGCGCTTGGTCGTGATGACGATGGCGCCGTTGGCGGCGTCGATGCCGTAGAGCGCGGAGGCCTCGGGGCCCTTGAGGACGACGAGTGACTCGATGTCCTCCGGGTTGAGGTCCGCGGCGCGGTTCGTGAAGTCGAGGCCGCGGTTGTTGAACGCGGTCGGCGAGTTCGGCGCATCGGCCGCCAGCTGCGCGGTGATCATCGTCTTGTTGTCGAGCGGCAGCCCGTCCACGATCATCAGCGGCTGGTTGGAGCTCGAAATCGAGCTGATGCCGCGGATCGTGATCGAGGTCGAGGCCCCCGGCACGCCGGAGGTGCTCGTCACCTCGACGCCCGCCACGCGCCCTTGGAGCGCGTTGATGAAGTTCTGGCGGTTCGTTCCGGCGATGTCGGCACCGGTCACCGACTGCTGGGCCGTGCCGATCGCGCGCTTGACGTTGGTCTGGCCGAGGGCCGAGACGACGACGGCATCGAGGCTCGTCGCCACGCGGCGGAACTGGACGTTGATGACGTCCGCGGCGCCGACGGTCCGTTCCTCGGGCGCATTGCCGATAAAGCGGAACTGCAGCACCTGGCCGACTTCCGCGCGGATGGAATAATCACCAGAGGCGTCGCTGATGACGCCGCGCTGGGTGCCCTTGATGACGATCTGGGCGCCGGCCACCGGTGCCCCGACGTCGGAGGTCACCTTGCCGGTCACGGTCTTCTGTTGCGCGAAGGCCTGCGCAGCAGAGAAGACCAATCCCATCAACGCCATGAGTACTCGTGTTTTCATCATGAGTTGTACCGTGAATTGGTGGACAGAGAGTCACGTTCCCTACCGCCCGCTCGCGCGTCGTGGCGCTGGAGGTCGCGGGGGACAGGCCCTTCGCTCTATGGAGGCACTCGGCGAAAGCTCCTGGGGGGTAGATGATGACAACGTGCCACCCAGAAGATGCGGGTCAGGGCCGCGCTTCGGCAAGAGCCGAAGCGCGGCCCCGCGGAGGGGCGTTCTCTGGCGGTTGCGGTTGCCCGTTCGCGTCCTGGACCCCGGTCCGGATCCCGTACAAGCCAACTGGGGGACGCCGTCGGCGTCCCCCAGTTGCATTGCCATCCTGATCGTCATTCCGATCGTGACCCGGATCGTCATCCGAGTCCGACTCCTCAACCGCCTTACAACTCGATGATCACCACGCGCCGGTTGAGCGCGCGCCCTTCCTTGGTGCCGTTGTCCGCGGCGGGATCGGACTCGCCGGCGCCGCGAATGGTCATGCGCGACGCGTCGATGCCGCGCTCCTGCAGGTACTTCATGACCGTGGTGGCGCGGCGGTCGGAGAGCGACCGGTTGTACTCATCGGTGCCGATGTTGTCGGTGTGACCGACGATCTCGACCCGGGCGCCGGGGTTCGCGTTGAGATACTTGACCGCTGCCTCGAGCGTGTCCTTCCCGACCTGCTTGAGGTTGCTCTTGTCGAAGTCGAAGTAGACGCCGGTCATGCGGAAGACTTCGCGCGGCTTCGGCGCGGGCGGCGGTGGCGGCGCCGGGGCCGGTGCGGGCTCGGCCTTCGGGGCCGGCGGCGGCGGCGGCGGAGGCGGCGCGGGCGCCGGCGCCGGCACGACGACTGGCGGCGGCGGCGGTGGTGGCACGATAACGATGCACGGTGACGAGCCGGCGCCGCCGAAGAAGCGGCTCAGGCCGGCGCGCAGGCTCAGCGTCTGCGTGCGGTCGCCCGTCGGGATCTGATCCGACGGGTCCTTGAAGTCCATCACGGCGCTCGTGCGCAGCGCCCAGTTGTCGCCGACACACCAGCGCACGCCGACCTGCGCGTTGCCACCCGAGTCGTACTGGTTCTTGGTGGTGTCGGTCTTGTACTGGGAGCCGGTCCAGCCGCCGCCGAGAAAGACGGAGCGGCGCGCTCCCCACGGGATGTGGTACAGCAGGTCAAAGCGGTGATTCCACGCCGTCAGGTCGCCGACGCGCGTGCTGTTCGTCGCGCCGAAGTCGCCCTCGTACTGGAAGGCGATGCGCTTGACGAGGGGAATGCTGATCATCCCGCCCAGTCCGAACGCGGGATCGAGTCTGGTGACGTCGGCGAACTTGGTGTACTGCCCGTAGGCGCCGATTTCAACCGGCGTAAACGCTTCCTGGGCCGACAGCGGCATGGCCCCGGCGAGGGTGAGCGTCATCACGAACGTGCGGAATCGCATAGGGGTCGTCTCCGGCGTTTGGGTCTTCGTGGGGGCGTGTGCGTCGATGCCCATACAGGAGCAGTGCCAACTACACGGCTGCGGGTCCAATGCGCGTTGCGCTGCGGCGGTTCCAAACCCGTGGTGGTCCCGCGGCCAATATAGCATCTTTCGCAGGGAAAATAGAAGCCGAGGCCCCCCATTCCTATAGAGAATCTGATCTCCTGGAGCCCGTCGGCTGATGCGCGTGCGCGCTCGGCGATGGGGCGTTTCTTCGCGTTGGTTGCCGCGCAAGATACGACCGCCCCCGCCGTTGATGCGCCGTGGCCCGAATGGCACACCTGGTCGCTGCGCGAGCGCGAGACCTTCTGGGCCGCGCTCTGGCTCTGGTCGGGCGTCATCGCCGAACCGCTTCCCGGCGGCGGCGAGTGGGACGCCGTGCTGATCGGCCGCGACCGGATGGCGCCGCCAGATGCCGTGCTGGGTCCCCACTGGTTCGAGGGAGCGCGCCTCAACTTCGCCGAGAACCTGCTCCGTCGGCGTGACGACGGCGTGGCGCTCATCGCCTGCGGTGAGCACGGCGAGGCACGCCGGTTGACGCACCGCGAGCTCGCGGCAGAGGTGGCGGCCGTCGCCGCCGCGCTGCGCGGGGTGGGACTCGTGGCGGGCGATCGCGTGGCGGGTTTCCTGCCGAACATTCCCGAGACCGTCATCGCGATGCTTGCCACCGCGTCGCTCGGCTGCGTCTGGACGTCCTGTTCGCCCGACTTCGGAGTGAACGGCGTGCTCGACCGCTTCGGACAGGTGGCACCGCGCGTGCTGTTCTGCGCCGATGGCTACCGCTATGCCGGTAAGGCGATCGACTGCCTCGCACGCGTTCGGGAGATCGCGGACGCGCTGCCGACCGTGGAGCGCGTAGTCGTGGTGCCGTTTCTGCATCGGGCGCCGGATCTCCGCGCCATCAGGGCGAGCGAGCTCTGGGATGACTTCGCGGCGCCGGGGCGTGGTGCCCAGCTGGAGTTCACGCGACTGCCGTTCGGTCACCCCCTGTACGTGATGTACTCGTCGGGCACGACGGGACTCCCCAAGTGCATGGTGCACGGCGCAGGCGGCACGCTGCTGCAGCACCTCAAGGAACACCAGCTGCACCTCGACCTGCAGCCCGACGAGCGGCTCTTCTTCTTCACCACCTGTGGCTGGATGATGTGGAACTGGCTCGTCTCGGCGCTCGCCTCCGGAGCCACCATCGTGCTCTACGACGGCTCGCCAATGCCGCCCGGCCGCGACGGCTTGCTGTGGCAGATGGCCGCCGACGAGCGCGTCGCAGTCTTTGGCACGAGCGCGCGCTACCTCGCGATGTCGGAGAAGGCAGGCCTGGCGCCGGCGCGCACCCACGACCTCTCCGCCATGCGCGCGATCCTCAGCACCGGCAGTCCGCTGGCGGCGCATGCGTACGACTACGTGGCGCGCGACGTGAAGCCCGGCGTGATGCTCGCCAGCATCTCGGGCGGCACCGACTTGATCTCCTGCTTTGCGCTGGGCAATCCGCTGCTCCCCGTGCATCGCGGTGAGCTGCAGTCGTACGGACTCGGCATGGCCGTGGAGGTCTGGAACGCGGAAGGCCGCCGCGTGGTGGGCGAGCCGGGCGAACTGGTCTGCACGGCGCCCTTCCCGTCGATGCCGGTGGCGTTCTGGGCCGATCCCTCGGGCGTGAAGTATCGCGACGCGTACTTCACGCACTTCCCCGGCGTTTGGCGCCACGGCGACTGGGCGGCGGAGACGCCGCGCGGCGGACTCGTCATCTATGGGCGCAGCGACGCCACGCTGAATCCCGGCGGCGTGCGCATCGGCACGGCCGAGATCTACCGCCAGGTGGAACAGGTGCACGACGTGCTCGAGAGCGTGGTGATCGGGCAGGAGGTCCCCGACGGCACCGGCGGCACGGAGGTGCGCATCGTGCTCTTCGTGCGGCTGCGTCCGGGCGTGGTGTTCAACGACGAGCTGTCCGATCACATCCGCCGGGCGATCCGCGCCAACGCGAGCCCGCACCACGTGCCAAGGGTCATCCTGCCGGTGGCGGATATCCCGCGCACGGTGAGCGGCAAGATCAGCGAGATCGCCGTGCGCGACGCGGTGCACGGCCGTGCGGTGACGAACACCGACGCGCTGGCGAATCCGGAGGCGCTGGCGTTGTTCCGGGATTTGCCCGAGTTGCGTGGGTGAAGAGGGAAGGGGTTTTTCATCACAGAGACACAGAGGAGCACGGAGGACCACGGAGGACTGCAACTTCTTGGGTAACGACAGTGCGCCACGCAGACGATTGCGTGGCGCGCGCAGTTCCTCCAAGCAGTTGCAGTTGCAGTTCGCTGTGGCCCTCCGTGCTCCTCCGTGTCTCTGTGATGAAAAGACCCCTTCACCCCTTCAGAAGACACCCCCGGACGCCGCCGCGTCGCGCTACGACGCCAGCCGCCGCACGAGCGTGAGAATCGTGTACACCGCCACCGGCTCCTCGAGTTGATTGCGCACCTCGACGTCCCACGCCACCACACCCTGCGGGATCCCGTCGGCTGGCGTCTCCTTGGCCGTCTTCTGCTTGCACGTCAGTCGCGCATGAATGGCGTCACCGGGATAGACCGGCTTCACGAAGCGCAGCCCCTCGAGCCCGTAGTTCGCGAGCACGGGCCCCGGCGCGGGGTCCACGAAGAGCCCGGCGGACGCGCTCAGCACGAAGTAGCCGTGCGCCACCTTGCGCTCGAACACGCCCTGCCGCGCCATCTCGTCGCTCTGGTGCGCATAGAAGTGGTCGCCCGAGAGAGCGGAGAACCGATCCACGTCCTCATCAGTGATGGTGCGCGACGGCGTGTGGTGCGTCTCGCCGATCGCCAGCTCCTCGAAGTGCTTGCGGAACGGATGCACGGCGTCGCCGGTGGTGGCCGCGCCGGGCATGTACTCGCGCACCACGTGCGAGAGGGTGGTGGGCGAGCCCTGCAGCGCGGTGCGCTGCATGAAGTGCAGCACGCCGCGCGCGCCCCCCATCTCCTCACCGCCACCGGCGCGGCCGGGGCCGCCGTGCACGAGGTGCGGCAGCGGCGAGCCGTGGCCCGTGCTCTCCCTGGCCGTGTACCGGTTGGCAAGCAGGAGCCGTCCATGATGCGCGGCGGTACCGAGCGCCACCGTGCGCGCCACGGCGTCGTCGGCGGTGAAGACGGAGCCAACGAGTGAGCCACGCCCGCGCTTCGCGAGCGCAATGGCCTCGTCCACGCTCGCATACGGCATCAGCGTGTTCACCGGGCCGAACGCTTCCACGTCGTGCGGCGCGGTGCGATGGAACGGGTCGCGCGACGCGAAGAGCAGGATCGGATAGAACGCGCCGCGCGCGGCGTCGGCGCCGATGACGTCGGGAAGTCCCACCGCTCCGTACACGAGTTCGGCGTCGCGCCCGATCGTGTCCACCGCCCGCTGCACCTCGCCCACCTGCGTCTGGCCGGCGAGCGGTCCCATGCGCACGCCTTCCATCGCCGGGTCACCGATGACGACACCGCCGAGTCGCGCCGCCAGCGCGTCGGCGACCTCTTCAATGAGGCGGGCAGGGACGAGCGTGCGACGGATCGCCGTGCACTTCTGTCCGGCCTTCGCCGTCATCTCGTTGGTCACTTCGCGAATGAACAGCGCAAACTCCTCCGTCCCCGGCGTCGCATCGGGGCCGAGCATCGAGAAGTTCAGCGAGTCGGCTTCGGCGTTGAAGCGCACGTTCTGCTGCATGATGGCCGGCCGCTGGCGCAGTTGGAGCGCCGTGCTCGCGCTCCCCGTGAACGCCACCGCGCACTGCTCGTCGAGGTGGTCGAGCAGGTCGCCCGCGCTGCCGCAGATGAGTTGCACGCTCCCCGCGGGGAGGATGCCGCTCTCGATGATCCCGGCAAAGACGGCCTCAGTGAGGAAGCTCGTCACCGTCGCCGGCTTCACGATGGCGGGGACGCCGGCGAGCAGCGTCGGCGCCAGCTTCTCGAGCATTCCCCAGACGGGGAAGTTGAAGGCGTTGATGTGCACTGCCACACCTTCCAGCGGCACGCAGATGTGCCGCCCCACGAACGTGCCGCCCTTCGACAGCGCCTCGGTGGGCCCCTCCACGTGGAACGGCTCGTCCGGAAACTCGCGACGGCCGCGCGATGCGTACGCGAACAGCGTGCCGATGCCGCCCTCGATGTCCACCCAGCCGTCGCGCCGCGTCGCGCCGGTGGCAGCGGACACGGCGTAGTACCCCTCGACGCGCGCCATCAGGTACTGCGCGAGCGCCTTCAGCAGGCGCGCGCGCTGGTGGAAGGTCATCGCGCGCAGCGCGGGGCCGCCCACCGTGCGCGCATACTGCACCATCCCGCCGAAATCGAGGCCGCCGCTCCCCGCCTCGGCGACCACGGCGCCCGTCACCGCGTGATGCAGCGGCGTGCCGGCGCCCGTGCCTCGCACCCATTCGCCGGCGGCGTAGTTGAATAGCGCGCGCGGGGCGCGGCCGGTGGGGTCAAGTGGCGTGGGGAAGTTCTTGGTCGAGCTCATCCGGGGGGTCTCCCTAAGGGCGCGCGTGCGCGCCATGTCACGGCCGCGATGGCCCGCCACGTCTCGTGCGTCGCGACGTTCGCGCCCCGTTGCTGGCGCCGCGTCAGTCGCGCCGCGTTTCGTGCCACGTCTGATAGGTTGCCGCCTGGGCCGCGCGGTCGGCGGGCACCTCACGCAACGGCTCACATGGCTCACCCGCCGCGCGCAGCCGCGCCGGCAGCGTCTGGTAGAGCGTGGTGCCCGCGCTCTTCCACGCCAGCATGTCGTCGGTCACCGACTTCACGATCTTCGCCGGATTGCCCACCACCAGCGAGCGCGCCGGCACCTGCATGTCACTCGGCACAAAGCACAACGCGCCGATGATGCTCTCGTCGCCGATCTCGGCCCGGTCCATGACCACCGCATTCATGCCGACGAGCACGTTGCGCCCGATGTGCGCGCCGTGCACCACGGCACCGTGTCCGATGTGGGCCGCCTCTTCGAGCCGAACCACGACGCCCGGGAACATGTGGATGACGCACCCTTCCTGCACATTGCAGCCGTCGGCGATCTCGATGCCGCCCCAGTCGCCGCGGATCACGGCGCTCGGCCCCACATAGACATCGCGCCCGATCACCACGTTGCCCACCACGGTGGCGTTTGGGTGCACAAACGCGCGCTCGTGCACCACCGGCACGAATCCTTCGAAGGAAAAGATGTTCGCCATCGCTACACGCGCTCGAGCACCGCGGCCATTCCCTGGCCGACGCCGACGCACATCGTCACCAGCGCGTAGCGCCCGCCGGTGCGCTGCAACTGCCGCGCGGCGGTGATGGCGAGGCGGGCGCCAGACATCCCAAGCGGGTGGCCGAGCGCGATGGCGCCGCCGTTGGGGTTCACGCGCGCATCGTCGTCGGCCACGCCCAAGGCGCGCAGCGACGCCAGCACTTGCGCGGCAAAGGCCTCGTTGAGCTCGATCACGTCCATCTGCGAAATGGTGAGCCCGGCCTTCGCGAGCGCCGCCTGCGACGACGGCACGGGGCCAATGCCCATGGTGCGCGGCTCGACGCCTGCTGCCGCTGTCGTCACGATGCGGGCGAGCGGCGTGAGGCCGTGCCGGCGCGCGCCCGCCTCGGAGCAGACAAACGTCGCGGCCGCGCCGTCATTGAGCCCCGACGAATTGCCGGCCGTCACCGAGCCGCTGCCGTCCGTGCGGAACGCCGGCTTGAGGCGGGCGAGCCCGTCGGCCGTGGTATCGTCGCGGATGAAGTCGTCGTGCACCACCTGCCGAGGCTCGCCCTTCTTCTGTGGAATGGCCACCGCGACGATTTCGTCGGCCAGCCGCCCGGCGTCGCGCGCTGCCTTCGCCTTTTGCTGCGACCGCAGCGCAAACGCGTCCTGGTCGGCGCGATTGATCGCGTGCACCTCCGCGACGTTTTCCGCGGTCTGTCCCATCGAGTCGATGCCGTAGCGTTCCTTCATGAGGGGATTCACGAATCGCCATCCAAGCGACGTGTCGTACAGCTCCATGTCACGGGCAAACGGCTTGGCCGCCTTCGACAGGACATACGGCGCGCGCGTCATGCTCTCGACGCCGCCGGCCACGTAGAGATCGCCATCGCCGATCGCCACGCCGCGCGCGGCGCTTGCGATGGCGCTGAGCCCCGACGCGCAGAGGCGGTTTACCGTCTCGCCGGGGACGCTCACTGGCAGGCCGGCGAGCAGCGACGCCATGCGGGCCACGTTGCGGTTGTCCTCCCCCGCCTGGTTGGCGCAGCCGAGTATGACGTCGGCGATGTCGTCGGGATCGAGCGCGGCATGCCGCCGCACCAGTTCGCGGATCGCGTGCGCGGCGAGGTCGTCGGTGCGCACCTCGCTCAGGGCGCCCCCGAGCGAGCCGATCGGCGTGCGAAGGCCGCCAGCGATGAAGGCGTGGGTCATGACCGGAAGCTCCTCTTGTCGCGAGCCGCCTGGCGCAGCAGTGGTGACGGCCGGTATCGCTCCTCGCCGTACTCGGCGTGCAGCTGCTCGAGCGTGGCGAGCACCGCACCGGCGCCCAGTTCGTCGCACCAGGCCAACAGGCCCTTGGGGTAGTTCACTCCAGCGACCATCGCCGTGTCGATATCCGCGGCGCTCGCGACGCCGAGGCGCAGCGCGTCCACCGCCTCGTTGATCAGCATGGCGCGAATGCGGTCCACGATCACCGCCGCGGCGGCTTCGTCGCGCGCCGGTTCCGGCGCCGCGGCGCCGTCGCGGTAGTCGTAGTAGCCGCGCCCCGTCTTGCGCCCGAGGAACCCGGAAGCAACCAGCGCCTGCTGCGTGAGCGACGGGCGGTAGCGCGGCTCGAAGAAGAACCCTTCGTAGATGGAGCGCGTGACGGCGAAGTTGACGTCGTTGCCGATGAAGTCCATCAGTTCGAACGGGCCCATGCGGAAGCCGCCGACGGTACGCATCGCCCAGTCGATGGTGGCGTAATCCGCCGTGCCTTCTTCGGCGATGCGCAGCGCCTCCCCATAGAACGGCCGCGCCACGCGGTTCACGATGAAGCCGGGCGTGTCGGAACAGGCAACGGCCGTCTTCTTCCACGTCCCCATCAGCGCAAGACACGCGTCGCGCACCTCCGGCACTGTTCCCGCCCACGGTACGACCTCGACGAGCGGCATCAGCGGCGGCGGATTGAAGAAGTGCAGGCCAATGACGCGCGACGCCGCGGGGCAGCGCGCGGCGATCGCGGCGACGGAGAGCGATGACGTGTTGGTGGCGAGCACGGCGTCGTCGGCGACCGTCGCCGCGAGCCGCAGGAACAGGTCGCGCTTGGCCGGCAGCTCCTCGATGATTGCCTCGATCACGAGCCCGCAGCGCGAGAAAGCACCCACGTCCACCAGCGCCGTGCGCGCCTCGATCGTGGCGCGCCCAGCCGCCGGTGATTCCACCGCCGTGATCCGGCCCAGGATCGCGTCGCGCGCCGCCACATCGAGTTTGCTCTTCGACACACGGTCGGCGAGCGCGGCGGCGATCGTCGCACGCGCCTCAGCGGCGGCGCCCGGCCGGGCGTCGGCGAGCACCACGGGGTGGCCAGCCGTCGCAGCCACCTGCGCGATGCCGCGCCCCATGGCGCCGGCGCCCACCACGCCGATCGTCGTCGCCGAATCGAACATGCCGCTCACTTCCCCGAGAAGCGCGGGGCGCGCTTCTCCAGAAAGGCGCGCACGCCTTCGGCGTAGTCGGCCGTGCGCCCCGCCTCGCGCTGCAGCCCTTCCTCGTACGCCAGCTGCGCGTCGAGGTCCACGCCCAGCGAGTGGTTGAAGGCGCGCTTGATAAGGCCGAGTGCGCGCGTCGGCTGCGTGGCGAGGTGAGCAGCCGTGGCGAACGCCGTTTCCACGAGTGCCTCCGGCGCCACGACCTGGTAGACCAGGCCGAGTTCCTTCGCCTGCTCGGCGGTCATCTTCTCGGCGAGCATCGTCATCACCGTGGCGCGGTGGAGCCCGACGAGGCGCGGCAGGATGAACGTGCCGCCGCTGTCGGGAATGACGCCGATCCTGGCGAAGGACTGCACGAAGGTCGCGTTGCTCGCCGCGAAGATGATGTCGCAGGCGAAGGCAAGGTTCGCGCCCGCGCCGGCCGCGACGCCGTTGACGGCGCAAATGACCGGCTTCTCCAGGTGGCGAATGGCGCTGACGACCGGATTCCACGTCTCGCGCACGAAATCGCCAAGATCCGGGATCGTCCCCTCGGCCGGCATGGCCTCCGCCAGGTCCTGTCCCGCACAGAAGCCGCGTCCGGCGCCGGTGAGGAGCACCGCGCGCACGGCGTCATCCGAATCAGCGGTCCGCAGTGCGCCCAGCATCTCGCGCGCGAGCTCGCGCGTGAAGCTGTTGAGCACGTCGGGGCGGTTCAGGGTCAGGCGGAGGACGCCAGACTCGCGAGCGACAACTAGGGGGGGCATAGGGGCGGATGGCAGACGGAGGACGGAAGACGGAGGGCGCGACGCCGCCCGTCCGGTTATTTGCGAGGACGACATACAAGCAACCCGTACAATAATGCCGCGGCGGTGCCGCTTCCGGCCACCCGTCGCGGCCCCGATATTTCCCGCACATGGCCGCCAAGTCCGCTACCTCGCCTGATCCACGGTTCGACTGGGTCCGGATCGCCCGCACGGCCCTCGCGTCCCGCGCGCTCGACGACCTCGAGGAATTGCTCAACCGCTCCAAGGCGACGACGCCGAAGGAGCATGTGGTGCAGTACCAGTTCTCGGCGAAGGGGCATGAAGTGGCGCAGGTCATCCTCGGCTCGCTGCTGACCGGCACGCATGACGCGGCCGGCGCGTACTACCGCTCGCGCCCGCTGCTCCTCTCGCTCGGGCTCAGCATCGAGGATGCGCACGGCAGTCCGCTGGGGCGTGCCGGAGGATTCTCCGATGGCCGCGACATTGGCGTCGTCTGCAACCTCCCACAGCCCGACGGTGGCTGCACGGTCCTGCCGATGGCGGGCGATGTCGGCTCGCAGTACACACCGGTGGCGGGCTGGGCGCAGGCCATCACCTACCATCGCGATGTGCTGAAAGACGCGTCGTTCGACGGCGCCATCGGCGTGGTGCTCGGCGGCGACGCCTCGGTGGCGACCAACGGGTTCTGGTCGGCGCTGACCATGGCGACGACGCTCAAGCTGCCGATGCTCTTCTATGTGGAGGACAACGACCTCGGCATTTCGGTGCGCGGCGCGATGCAGACGCCCGGCGCCAACATCGCGCGCAACCTGGCGTCGTTCGGCCAGCTGCTGATCCGCGACGGGGATGGCACCGATCCGCACGAGACGGCGCGATTGCTGGCGGAGGGCGTGGCGCATGTACGGGCCGGCAAGGGGCCCGCGCTCGTCCACCTCACGGTGCCGCGACTCAACAGCCACTCCGGTCCCGACAACCAGAAGGGCTATCGCACCGACGCGGAAATCGCCGAGGATTTCAGGCGCGATCCGCTCCCGCGTCTGAAGTCGTACCTGGTGCCGGCGTTGATGACGGCGCGGGCGTGGGACGAGATGGTGCGCGACGTGGAGGACGAGGTGCGGACCGCGGTGGAGGCGGCGCGCGCGCGCCCGGCGCCGAGCGCGGCCGAGGTGGCGCGCTTCGTGCACGGCGACGACGAAGAGGCGGTGATGGGCGGGGTGCCGGTGGCGGAGCGTGCGCGGCTGCGTGGCGCTGACACGCCAACGCCGGGCGGCACCGTGCTGCGGTTTCAGGAAGCGATCCGCCGCACGCTCGACGTGGAACTGGCGGCGAACCCGCGCGTGCTGGTGTTCGGCGAGGACGTCGGGCGCAAGGGCGGCGTGCATCTCGTGACCGAGGGGCTGCAGAAGAAGCACGGTGCGGCGCGCGTCTTCGACACGTCGCTGTCGGAGGAGGGAATCATCGGGCGCGCATCGGGCATGGCGATCGCCGGATTGATGCCCGTGACGGAGATCCAGTTCCGCAAATACGCCGACCCCGCCACGGAGCAGCTCAACAACCTCGGCACGATGCGGTGGCGCACGCGCAACCGCTTCGCGGCGCCGGTGGTGGTGCGCATGCCCGGCGGCTTCGGCAAGGACGTGGGCGACCCGTGGCACTCGCTCAGCGACGAGGTGCGCTTTGCGCACGCGTACGGCTGGCACGTGGCGATGCCGTCCAACGCCGCCGACGCTGCGGGCCTCCTCCGCGCCGCGATGCGTGGTGTGGATCCGGTCATCTTCTTCGAGCATCGCTCGCTGCTCATGACGTCGGACGGCAGCGCGCCGTACCCGGGCGACGACTACGTGCTGCCGTTCGGCCGGGCTCGCGTCGTGCGCGAGGGCGCGGACCTCACCGTGGTGACGTGGGGGGCGATGGTGCACCGCTGCGCGGAGGCCGCGGAGCGTTTCGGTGACGCCGTGGAGCTGATCGATCTGCGGACCGTCGCGCCGTGGGACAAGGCCGCCGTGCTCGCGTCGGTCGAGAAGACCGGGCGCTGCCTCGTGGTGCACGAGGACAACCTGACGGCAGGGTTCGGCGCGGAGATCGCGGCAACGCTCGCGAGCGACGCGTTCTGGCACCTGGACGCGCCCGTCGAGCGCCTGGCGCCCGCGGACATTCCCGTGGCGTATCACACGGACCTGCTCAACGCGATCGTGCCGACGGTCGAGCGCATCGGCGAGCGAATCGAGCGGCTGCTCGCCGTCTGACGACAGCGGCGGCGCGGACTCGTGGAGTCCGCGCCGCCGACCGCCGCGCGACGCACCGAACTACGGGAACCGCGCTATGGGAACCGCGTGATTTGCCCGCGGATTTCCCCGCCGGCGAATGCCGTCGTGTGGATGTTCGCGTACGTCATCCCGGCGAACAGCAGCTTCTTCAGCGAGTCTCCGCTGATGGCCGCCGTGATTTGCGTCGCCGACGTGAGCGTCGCGATGCCGTGCGCGGTGCCGGTGAGGGCGCCGGTGGTGAAGCTGGCGCCCGGCCATGTGGCGAAGTTGAGGGCTGCGCCCGCATTTGCCGCGGCAGTGGCCGGTCCGTGGATGTGCCCGCTGGTCACGAGGGCCGAGAGTCCGCTGAAGGTGACGTCGTAGGTGAAGACGTTCGTCAGGGTATCGAGCGTGGCGGTAAACGTGCCGGTTCCGGTGCTGGCGTTCGCGGGGATTTCACTGGCGCCGCTCAGCGTGGCCCTGAAGGTCACGGTGTGGTTGGCGGGGGACGACGGGTCGTCGTCCTTGCAGCCAGCGGCGATGAGGACGGCGACGGCGAAGCCGGGAACGAGGAGACGGCGGAACGGGGGGCGCAGCATGTTCGGATCCTCCGGGGGAAGGACGAGTGGCCTGCGAGGACGGGCGGTAGACTAGAGAAATACCCCGGCATCGACGGCTTTGTTACAGAAGAGGACGGCGGAGGACGGCGGAGGACGGCGGAGAACGGCAGAGGACGGCGGAGAACGGCAGAGGGGGGGGGGGGGCGGCGGGGGAAGGGAGGGGAGGGGTG